>Ga0116148_1000261_pt1 | contig 67853 bp, 60 predicted proteins | sample AD_UKC055_MetaG_FD_89786 | JGI IMG/M metagenome (GOLD analysis project Ga0116148, IMG submission 89786) | Active sludge microbial communities of municipal wastewater-treating anaerobic digesters from USA - AD_UKC055_MetaG | ecosystem: Engineered > Bioreactor > Anaerobic > Digestate | place: USA...
TCCAAATAAATTAACTTTGTCCACCGTTATCCGGCTACAAATCTTTTCCCCGGTGAGTGAATGAAGTTATTGTCTGAAATACTAAAACCCGTTGCTGTTGTTGTCGCAGGAATTGCAGCAGTATTGATAATTACTGCCATGCTTGTACAGGATAAGGTGGCAGGTATTGTACTCAAATCTTTAAGCAACGATATCTCAACAAAATTCGAAACAGGATCAGTCAGGCTTTCTTTCCTCAGGAGATTCCCCAGAGCCACACTCGACCTGAAAAATGTACTCGTTCATTCATCCCCTGGATTTGACAGATCATCATTCGGGAAAATGGATACCGACACACTGCTGGCAGCAAGATCGGTCATAATGGAATTCAGACTAATGGATATAATCAGGGGCCATTATAATATAGGCAGAATTGGAGTAAGGAACGGTTCTCTCAGGATCCTGACCGACACTTCAGGCGGGGTCAATTATGAAATCAGGTCGGTTAAAACATCATCATCGGATAATGATTTGATAATCAACCTTGAAAGTATTAATGTTACAGATGTCAGGGCACTTTACAATAACCGGGCGACTGAACTAATCATATCCGGAATGATGGATAACGGACGACTTAAAAGCAAAATATCCGGTGACAACATTGATTTTACAGGCAGGGGCAACCTTACAATCGACCTTTTCTCGCTTTACAACTTCAACATCAGGAGCAGCATCAGAAGCGCAATAGATGTGGATCTGAACAGTTCAGAAAAAGGTATCCGCTTTGATAAGAGTACTCTTATACTGGATAAAAACAAATTCGGAATAGAAGGGTCCGTATCTGCCAATAACCTTCTGGATCTTTCATTGACAGGCGATAACATTAATTTAACTGATATCAAAAAATACCTTCCTCCAAAGGTACTTGACAAGTTAAGATTTTATAACCCCACGGGCATTCTGAACATTGAAAGTAAAATAAAAGGGGAAGCCTCCAGAACTACAAATCCGGGTATTGAAATCAGTTTTACAGTAAATAATGGAAGGGCAACTTACGGATCCTCATCTCTTGCTCTGAAAGATGTTTCCTTTATGGGATTATTCTCGAACGGTACAAAAACAGATCCTTCAACCAGTTCATTAAAAATAAACAATTTCAGGGGTACTCTCGGATCATCGCTGTATTCAGGTTCACTGACTATAACGGATTTCAGGGCAATCAAAACAAATATTGAACTGAAAGGAAAAGTAATTCCGTCAGAAGTAAAAGAATTCTTCGGACTCAAAGAAATTTCCTCACCGGAAGGATCAGTAATACTGGATCTGAGAATGTCCGGACTGGTCCCGCGTAAAGAAAAATACAGTATATCTGATTTTCTGGCCCTTGATACAAAAGCCCTTATGGTTTTTGATTCCTTTGGTGCGGGGTTCAGAAATTACAATATCCGGATTGAAAATATGACCGGTAATCTTTCAGTTTCGGACAACGTCGTGGCAAGAGATCTGCAATTCTTGTTGAATGAGCAGGATATAAAACTGAATGGCACATTTTCCCGTCTTACTGAATGGTTATCGGGCAAGCCTGTTATTATGACCGTAAAAGCCTCAATAATCTCGGCAGGTATTGATGCCGGATCATTCCTGCCGGAGAAAAATGAGAAGAATATCACCACGGATAAGCCATTTTCTCTTCCCGAAGATATTATCCTTGACCTGAGCTTTGATCTTGGAAAACTGAAATACAAGAGTCTCGATGCTGAAAATGTAAGAGGAAAAATGAATTATAAGCCCAGGGTGATGACGTTTAATTCAGTATCATTAAATTCACTGGATGGAAATATTTCAGGAGACGGATTCCTGGCTCAGAATGCCGATAAATCATATATGCTTAAAGGAAATTTTAATGTTAACAGTATAAATGTAAAAAAAACATTTTCAGTTTTTAACAATTTCGGGCAGGATTTTATTAAGGATGAGAATCTTGAAGGCATACTATCCGGCTCACTTACAATCCTGATCCCTATGGATCAACATTTTCGTCCGTCTCTAAAAGCTCTGACTGCAGAAGGTAAATATATCCTTAAAAACGGGGCTCTTGTCAATTTTGAACCTGTAAAGGAGCTTTCCGAATTTATCGATATATCAGAGCTTGAAAATATCCGCTTTGAAGAGCTGGCTAATGATTTCTTCATAAGGAATAATGCCCTGTACATCCCACAAATGGATGTCAGATCATCGGCAGCGGATTTGTCAGTGAACGGGAGGCATGGTTTTGATAATGATTATGAATATCATGTTAAAATACTTCTTTCAGAGATTCTCAGCAAAAAAATTCCGAAGCCAAGGCCCAATACGACTGAATTCGGTGCCGTTAATGATGACGGCCTGGGAAGGACTTCACTGCTTCTCAGGATAGAGGATAATGGTGATAATGTAAAAGTAGGATATGATGTAAAAGCTGCAGGGACACAGGTCAGAAATGAAATAAAAAAAGAAAAACAGACTCTCCGGACTATCCTGAATGAAGAATACGGATGGTATAAATATGACACTGCTGCAGCACAAAAGCCCTCATCCTCAGGAACCCGTAAGTTCAGGGTAACATGGGAGGAGAGGGACAGTGTAAGAACTGAAAGAAAGGAGCAGCCTGCTGAAGAAAAAGACAATCCCTTAAAAAACCTGTTTAAAAAGAAATAAACACACTGAACACTTACCGTCATAAGACCCCATGGATGCTCTTCCTTTTCCTGTTTGCAATTCTCTCAGGATCGGGATCCCTTATCTATACCCGCTTTCTGGTTGAGATCCTTAAAAATGAAGAGCGGAAGAAAGTTGAACTGTGGGCTGAGGCAACAAGGCTCATTACAATTGCTGAAAACGGACAGGATATTGAGTTCCTTTCTTCAATAATTGAAAATAATATAACAATTCCCGTCATACTTACAGATGAAGCAGACAGTATAATCAGTTCAGGTAATTTTGATGCAAGGAAGATGCGGGATCCCCGATATCTGATCTCCCAGCTCCAGAAAATCAAAAGGAAGAACAGTCCTATAATTATTGATCTGGGGAAGGGATATAAAAACCAGATCTACTATAAAGACAGTACTATCCTTACAAGGCTGAATTATTATCCTTATATCCAGACCGGAATAATTGTATTGTTTATTCTGGTTGCGTTTCTGGCTTTCAGTTCTTCGAGAAAAGCTGAAAATAACCAGGTATGGGTAAGCATGTCCAAAGAAACTGCACATCAGCTTGGTACACCGGTATCGTCACTTGCCGGCTGGGTGGAGATCCTTCAGCAGGATTATCCTGAAATGTCGATGTCGAGGGAGATAGCTCTTGATGTTGCAAGACTTGAGAAAATCACTGAAAGATTCTCGAGGATTGGTTCCAGGGTTGCCCTGAGAGATGAAAATCTTGTTTCAATAATCACAGGAACAATCACATACCTGAAAACACGAACTTCTTCAAAGGTCAGTTTTATATTCGATTCTGATCCGGAGCGGGATGTCATTATACCTCTGAATACCGCTTTGTTTGAATGGGCAATCGAAAATATTTCAAAAAACGCAATCGATGCAATGGAAGGCAGCGGAATAATTACTTACCGGATTTCTGAAACGGAAAATAATATTCATGTTGATATTTCAGATACCGGGAAAGGGATCCCGAAGAGTGCTTTCAAAAAAATCTTCAGTCCGGGATATACTACCAAGCAAAGAGGATGGGGTGTGGGCCTTTCACTCACAAAAAGGATCGTGGAGGAGTTCCATAAGGGGAAGATCTATGTCAGGCATTCTGAACCTGGTACTGGATCATCTATCAGGATCGTATTAAACAAATGAATCCGGCACTCTTGAATATAGTTTTGTAATCAGCCTGTAACCGGTTTTTAATCAGTGTAATGGAAAGAAAAGATATAGAAATAACAGCCCCTGCAGGATCCTGGGAATCATTGATGGCGGCGATACAGGGAGGAGCCGATTCAGTCTATTTTGGCGCCGGTCAGCTGAACATGAGGTCAGCTTCATCAATAAATTTCCCGACGGAGGATCTGAGAAAAATTGCAACTATATGCAGGGATAACGGCCTGAAAAGTTATCTCACAGTAAATGTTGTGATCTTTGACAATGAGAAGGAACAGATGCAAAAGATAATTGATACTGCAAAAGAAAGTGGAATCAGTGCGATTATTGCTTCCGACATTTCAGCTATAGATTATGCTTTCAGGCAGGGAATTGAAGTTCATCTTTCAACACAACTTAATATTTCCAATACCGACGCATTGAGGTTCTATTCACGCTATGGCGATGTTGCTGTCCTCGCAAGGGAACTTAACCTTGACCAGGTAAAAAGAATCTCTGAGCAAATCGGGGATGAAGAAATCAGAGGTCCCGGCGGTGAACTGATGAAGATAGAAATGTTTGTTCACGGGGCTCTGTGCATGGCTGTCTCGGGGAAATGCTACCTGAGCCTTCATGAAAACAATAAATCCGCAAACCGCGGGACCTGTTATCAGACATGCCGTAAATCCTATATCGTGACCGAAAAAGAATCGGGTTACGAACTTGAAATAGATAATGAATTCATAATGTCGCCAAAAGATCTTTGCACTATCGGATTTATTGATAAGATGATAGATGCCGGAGTAAGGGTTATGAAAATCGAAGGACGCGCCCGTTCACCCGAATATGTAAAAACAGTTGTCAGCTGTTATGATGAAGCATTAAGGGCAGTTGCCGATGGTTCCTATTCACAGGAAAAGATAACTGAGTGGAAAACAAGGTTGTCTGCAGTATTCAACAGAGGCTTCTGGGACGGGTATTATCTTGGACAAAGACTTGGCGAATGGAATACCCGGTATGGATCTGCCGCCACAAAACGAAAAGTTTACCTTGGCAGGATAACCAACTATTTTACTAAACAATCAGTTGCAGAAATTAAACTTGAGAATGGCGATCTTAATACCGGTGATTCACTTTTAATTACGGGGCCTACAACAGGTGTTGTGGAATATAATGTTGAAGAGATCCGCGTCGATCTCAACAAAACAGATAAGGCATTAAAAGGTGAATTCTGTTCAGTGAAGATTAACGATTTCCTGCGGCGTTCAGATAAAGTTTATAAATGGGTAGATGAATCTGAGATCAGAATAAAATAAAGAAATAATCCTTACAGATTCAGAATTGCGGCTGCATCAATCACTTTGCCAGCATTTACCCCGATATCATCAGTATCTGTCTCAACATAAACTATATTCTTTGAAGATCTTCTGCTGATTCCGTACATATATGCCTTATCATAATACTTCAGAGTAATTTCCACTGCTTCTGAAAGTCTTCCTTCGTCAACAGCCCTCAAAGCATCAGCAGTGTTGTCGCCACCAAGTCGCTTTCTGATCTTAAGTATTGACTCCTTTATCAATCCCGGAGGATAACCGGCATACTCTTCCGTAAGCCTCGGAAGCCTTGTCTTTATGTCCATCATTATTACTATAGCCGGTGCCTCAAGCATATTATTGTAGAAATTATCCGGAATAAAAACATTCCCGATATTCCGGCTTTCATCTTCAATCCATACAGGCATATTATGATCCAACCTGCGCCATTCCTCAAACAACAGGTTAGCAAAATGTTCTGATGTTGGCTGGGGTTGTTGTCCAAGCGCTCCGAATGCCGAACCTTTATGACAGGCTATTCCCTCAAGATCGATAATCTGATGATTATGACTTTTTAAATAATTTAAAATATGTGTCTTGCCACTGCCGGTCATCCCGCCCACGATAATCATTTTACGTTTTTCAGAAAGAGAGGAAAGGATATGATTACGATAAGACTTATAGCCGCCTTCAAGTACCTCAGTTTGAATATCTGCAAGAGAGAACAGCCAGGCCATGGCTTCTGATCTTATTCCTCCCCTCCAGCAATGGACAAGCAGCTTGCCGTCTGTAGCTGCTTTTATCGCTTCGGAAAGCTTATTATGCATGGAAGGCCCTGCAAGTTCCAGGCCTTTCAGGATAGCCTTTACCCGTCCGGCATTCTTATATTTGATTCCCACAGCCTTCCTTTCGTTATCGTCAAACAACGGAATATTTATCGATCCGGGAATATGCCCCGACAGGTATTCTGAGGGTGATCTTACATCGATCACCGGATATTTTTCCGACAATTCAAGAAACCGGCATATATCTGTTTTATTCACTGAAATATTTTGCAAGAATTTTTTTCAGATCATCGATCCTGACCGGTTTTGAAATGAATTCCTTTATTCCCGATAATTCTGCCTTACTCCTTGAAGCAGGCATATTATCGGCAGTTATTGCGATAATAAATGCTTCCGGATTCTCTTCAAGGATCCTCCTGGCAGTTTCATACCCGTCAATTCCAGGCAGGATAAGATCCATAAAAATAATATCATATTTGTTATTTCCTGCTTTAGCACATCCATCTTCTCCATTTTCAGCAATATCATATGAACACCCCAGCATCTCAAGAAGCATTGAAAGAACTTTCAGGTTCATCTTATTATCTTCCACTATCAGGGTATGCAATTCTTTTTTTGTTTTATCACCGGCTCCGTCCCTGCCCTGGTAATCTATGGATGTGAAGCTTTCAGCGATCGCTTTTCCCAGAGTTATTGAATCGGGTGGCATAACAAGATAGTGATCAATATCCAGAATTACAGATTTAAGATAATTTCCTCTTGTATCTTCCGAACTGATCAGAATTATTATCAGTTTGTCTGACAGATTGTTATCCTTAAGTGACTGAGCGACATCAAAACCATTGAATTTATAATCATTGAGTATGACAACCATTTTATATCTGTCTTCGGCTGAGTTCAGGCTGGCTTTAATCTGGTTTGGTGTAGACTTCTGAAAATTTGTCACGGAAATATTCAGCCGCAACTGATGAAGCAAACTGAGAACCCTGTCATCATCAGCCTGAGGATCAGTAATAACTAGTGTTTTTATCTCATTAAAGGATCTTACAGAATCAATTTCTAGAGCTTTCTGCTTTTTGTCAAATGAATATGCCCCAAGGGTAAATCTTATATTGGCACCTGTTTTTCCATCAGGGCCCGGAGTACTTTCAACAGTAATTTTCCCTCCCATCAACCTGATAAGCTGAGCGGCCATAACTGGTCCGAATACTGATTCATCGTCGCTTGTCAGCACTTTTGATTCTATATTGACTGCTTCACTGAAGATCTTCTTCAGGATCCCGGAGTCAGATATTTTACCGGCATCACTGAGATCAAAAGCAAGTTTAACATATCCGTTATCATTACCTAAAAGGCTGCAGCTCAAACTTATCTTCCCTGAACTTGTGTTTTTTATGGAATTGTCAATAAGATTTGTCATTATCTGCCGCAGTCTGTACGGGTCTGAAATTATGCTCACAGGAACATCTTCCTCCACATTAGTCAGGAATTGTATGTTTTTCCCCGATAAAAGTGTCCTGGCCCTGTCAGTACAATAATCCAGTTCATCCCTGAGGTTAAACGGGATCTCTTTGAGTACAAGGTTCCCTGTTTCGATCTTTGAAAAATCAAGAATATCATCCCTGAGATTCAGCAAGTCTTCAGATGATTTACGTAAAATACTCACGATCTGACTTATTTCCTCCGGCTTCTTCCTGCCAATTATGTCTGTCATCCCTATGATCCCTGTAAGAGGGGTTCGGACTTCATAGCTTAGCCTTGCCAGGAAATCCGATTTTGCCCTGTTGGCTTTTGCTTCATGGTTCCTGGCAGCTTCCACCTCAGTAATATCCACAAGGGTATCAGCAAAACCTTCTTTCCCAAAAAAGACAACCGGGATAGTACTTCTGAGAAATATCCTGTCGCCGCTTTCCTGTTTAAAAATAGCAAACTGGGCCGGATTTAATACTCCGCCGGGATTTTTTGCAAAATATTCATTTATAACAGACAGAGAAGGTTCAGGGTATTCCGTACCCTTCATACCAGAGTTGGATATGAGGGATAATTGTTTCGTAATCATGCTATTGGCCAAAAGAATCTCCCTGTTTTTATCATATACTATCACCCCTGCAGGCAGCCTGTCTATAAGCGTGTTTAAAGTCCCCTCCGACTCCCGGAGCTTTTTGTTTTCATTTTCCCGTTTTTTCAGATGACGTAACAGGATAAATATTATCGTCTGTATAAGAAGAAGGGTAGCAATAACTATAAGGAAAGAATTTCTTATTATATAATTCTGGAACCAGGTTGTCGGGGATGAAAAGATAATGGCCAGGTCCCTCTGAAGAAGCTGTGTCGGATAATATGATGAAACCAGCTGCCTGTCTTTTCCACCGACAACAGCATTATGGATTATGTTACCCACCGACCCGCTTTCAAGAGCAGTTGTAATCTTTTCTTTTTCTCCATACATGACCTGTTCTCCGGAGTTTGAATAGACAACATCTCCCGAGCTGTTAAGTACCCATTGCCACTGGTAATCTTTCAGGTTATAAACTGAGAAAAGCGCATCGAAATATTTGTCATAATCGACTGTAACGACAATATTTCCCGAGATTTTATTGTTTTTTATTACCGGCAGGTAATATTCGAAATTCCTGTTTCCTTTCACGAGAGAATCCCTGGTGAAAATAGTATTCATTGAATGAAGAACAAACTGTTGTTCAAGCCATTCCCCATCTTCAATCTTCAGGGTGAATTCATTCTTCGCATCATCATAAATCTTTATTCCTGTAATAAAATCCTGATATTTTGAATAGAATAATCTCATCTTCTCAACTGCTCCTGTCCGGTAAGCCTTATCCGTGAAGAATGATCCGAGATCTTCGAGATAGCCTATTTCGCTAAGGTCGGAAGTAAATGTATTGTTAACATCATCAACTGCTATCCCCGTAAGCTGGACCTGGTGATCGAGATGTGCCGTTATATACTCAAGCTGTTTATTATAGAGGCTTTTATAATAGATAATATTAACCAGTACAATGACAATAAAAGCCGAATAGATAATAATCAGGATTTTTTTCATCAGGACAGAAGTTTGACTTTCAGAGGTTATAAAGATAACCTTAATTTGCTAAATACATCGATTTTTTATCGGTATTTACGATTATCATCCTCAAGGATATTGAGATAGCTTCTGTACCTCAGGGGATCGATCTCTCCTTTTTCAACGGCATTTTTCACCGAGCAGCCAGGTTCATCGATATGAAGGCAATTATAGAATCTGCAATCCTGAGAGATCCGGAAAATTTCGGGGAAGAAGTGATAAATCTCATTTCTGTCCATATCAACAACTCCGAATCCCCTGATTCCCGGAGAGTCGATCAGGTAAGCTCCGAAAGGCATGTGGTGCATTTCGGGAAAGGTGGTAATGTGTTTCCCCTGTTTGTGATAATCTGAGATCTCCTCCGTTTTCAGGTTAAGAGCCGGGTTCAATGTATTAAGCAGAGTTGTCTTTCCCACACCTGAATTTCCGGCTATCAGGCTGATCTTATCTTTCATCAGGGCAATCAATGATTCAAGACCATCCTTGTTTTTCAGTGATATTGTGAAACATTTATATCCGATCTTTTCATAAACCGACACCAGGTGATCCATCCTTGATTTTTCTTCTTCATTATAAAGATCCGTTTTATTTATTATGATACCTGCAGGGATCCTGTATGCTTCAGCGGTGATCAGGAAACGGTCGATAAACTCCACCGGTGTTTCAGGATATGAAATTGTAATCATCAGGAAAACATGGTCAACGTTTGCAGCAAGTATCTGGGACTGTTTTGACAGGTTTGACGACTTCCGTAGTATATAATTTTTACGGTCAAGCAGTTCGGTTATTATACCTGAACGTTTACTTTGCTCAAATTCAAACCTTACCCTGTCACCGACAGCAATGGGATTAGTGTTTTTCAGTTCCTTTACCCTGAATTTTCCTTTGATGATACAATCGACAACATTCCCATCCGTGCAAAGAACCCTGTACCGGCTGCCGGTAGATTTTATGACAATGCCCTGGTCCACGATATATCATCGTGTAAAATAATCCGAAAATACAATTAATTATCCGAAGCCATCAGCAGGAATGGTTTCATTTCGAATGTATGGTAATAAGGTCTCAGTCTTTCCGTATTATAATATTCCGATACCTTCACAACCTTCTTGGATGATGTAACGACATCGATCGGTACGTTATCGTAGCGTCCGTTCTTAAGCACAACAATTCTGCCATGTACGCCTTTCAGGATAAGGTCGAGAGCCAGGTTACCGTAAGCCATGGGAACGATTGAATCAAGAAAATCAGGATCTCCGCCTCTGACCATATAGCCGAGTTTCTGGTTAATTATATTTATTGTTTTGCCGTGGTTGAATTTTGCAGAAAGGTCTTTAAGTCTTGCCGAAACGAGGTCGCCGATCCCACCAAGTTTGGCGTGGCCATAAGCGTCCTTCTCGCTGTCGGCGAATATCATTTCACCACCCTCAAACATAGCTCCTTCTGAAACAATGACCACGGAATATTTACTTGGGTTTGCATTCCTGTCTTCGACAAGGAGTTTTGTAAGTGACTCGATATCGAATTTGTATTCAGGAATTACGCATCTGTTTGCTGCTCCTGCCATAGTCGGAAGCATTGCGGTAAAACCTGCATACCGTCCGAACACTTCAAGGACGAGGAGCCTTTCATGTGAACCTGCCGATGTCCTGAGGCTGTTTGTCATCTGTATTGTCCTTGTGACACAAGTGCTGAATCCGATGCAATAATCCGTACCGGGAACATCGTTGTCCATTGTTTTTGGTATGGCAACAATATTAACACCTTTTTTGAACAAATGAACGCCATAACTCAGGGTATCATCTCCTCCGATAGGTATCAGATAATCGACGTTAAGCCACTCAAGGTTCTTGATAACCTCGGGAGTAAGGTCATTCATCTCCTGGTTGTATGTATCCTTAAGGTGTTCGGGGACACTCGATTTTGACATATGGCTTGGTCGTGTCCTTGAAGTATGTAAAAATGTACCTCCCGTCCTTCCTGCTTTATTGACTATGTCATCAGTAAGTATCTGGTAGTTGTTACTGTTGTCAGCTTTAGTGTCTCTTATAAGCTCAGTAATACCTGCCCATCCCCTGCGTAACCCTATTACCTTGTAACCTTCACGGTTGGCACGAATAGTAACCGCCCTGATCGCTGGATTTAATCCCGGCACATCACCACCCCCGGTAAGGATAGCGATAATCCCCTTTGTCTTCTGAATTGCCATGTTTTTCTGCTTTTTATTTGTTACCATTTTTTTTATTTTGAAATTTCAAAAGTATAATATTTTATTCTGATTCCAAACAGACTGTAATTACCATTATATTAATTACTTACCTCCTATCTGCATTTCTGCTATCCTGAATGTCGGCGCTGCAAAACCCTGGTTCATATCGATATCATTCCCCATCATATCAATTGCATTAAGGATATCAAATGCTTTTCCGGCGATTGTAACTCCTTTTACAGGGTGTAATATCTCACCTTTTTCGATCCATAGTCCGCTTGCCCCGCCGCTGAAATTACCGGTTACGGGGTCAATTCCATAACCTGTGAGTTCAAGTACGAGCAACCCTCTTGCAGTGGCAGCAATAATTTCGTTCCGTGATTGGTTTCCCCCGGCCAGGTATACCTTATGGGTTCCTATTCCCGGAAGCGAGCTGAAGCCGCTTCTGGATGCATTCCCGGTACTCTTCACTCCGGCACGTCTGGCTGCTCTCGTATTATAAATAAAGCTCCGCAGAACACCTTTATCAACAATTACATTCTTCATTGTAGGCACACCTTCACCGTCGAAGGGTGAACTTCCCGTGCTCCTGGGAATAGTACCGTCATCAGTAATTGTAAGAAGAGGTGATGCAAACTGCTTATTCATCTGGTCTTTGAGAAAACTTGCACCCTGGAGGACGCGTTCACCGTTAACAGCCGAAAGTATGCCTCCCAGGAAGCGGGAAACATCCGGGTCAATTATAACCGCAGCTTTCTGGGTTTTTATCATAACCGGGTCCAGCAGTTCCAGAGCCCGCTTTGATGCTTTGGCCGCTATTTCTTCAAGAGGCGGAAGATCAGAAAAATAAACCCTGGAACAATACTCTCCCCCTGTATTTTTCTGGTCACCCTTTTCAGCAACGACAGATACTCCTGCGAAACAGGCTGAGGCCTTGAAACTCTTCAGTAATCCGTTTGAATTAGCTATAAAGATCTCGGATTCGCTTTCCCCGTAACCTGCACCCGAGCTCTTTGTTATTCCCGGCTCTTTCATGGCAAGTTTTTCAAGTTCAAGAGCCATTTTTATCTTTTTATCCATCGGTTCGGAAACAATTCCGGGATCATAAAGATCTGCCACCTGTGTAAATCCTTTATCATCGGTAAGAACATTGTTCTCATCGGGTGAAGAAAGCTTTGCAAATGCAATGGCCTTTGCTATTGTATCCTCCAGCGACTTGTCGCTAAGATCGTTACAATGGCTGAATCCCATCTTTCCGTCAACAAATACCCTGAAACCAACTCCCTGTGAAGAGGCTTCCTCGATGGTTTCAATTTCCGACTTCAGCACATTCACAGACAGGTTCCTGTTTGATTCAAGAAATACTTCGGCTGCCGATGCACCAAGACTGATACATTTCTTTACCAGTTTTCCGGATAAATCCAAATTGTTCATTTTCTCCCTTGTTGATTGTTTAAGCTCTGCTGCCACCCACATTAATTCCTCTGATCCTTACTGTCGGCTGGCCTGCTGTAACTTCAGCAGACTGGCCTTTTCCGCATATCCCGGGACCGAATGCGAGGTCGTTCCCAACAGCATCAATATTTGAAATAACATCCATGCAGGAGCCTATAAGTGTTGCTCCTTTAACAGGTCTGGTCTTTTTACCGTTCTCGATAAGGTAAGCTTCCCTGCATGTAAAATTGAAGACCCCGGTTACAGGATTAACGCTGCCCCCGCTGAGGCTCTGGACATAGATACCTTTCTTTGTGGATGCAAGGATATCTTCCGGATTATCTTTCCCGTTCTCAATGAAGGTATTTGTCATACGTGGTATCGGGATGTACCTGAACGATTCTCTTCTTCCGTTACCGGTTCTTTCCATTGAAAGTTGCCGGGCGCTGAGAATGTCGGTCATAAATCCCTTAAGGACTCCTTTCTCGATCAGGACGTTTCTTTTTGCTTCAGTTCCCTCATCATCGAAATTGATAGTTCCCCTAAAATTTGGAAGTGTTCCGTCGTCAATCATTGTAAAGCATTCATTTGCTACCTTCTGTCCCAGTTTTCCGGTAAATGCCCCGACTTCTTTTGCAATATTATCGGCCTCAAGAGGATGGCCTACGGCTTCATGGACAAGTACTCCGCCCCAGCCATTCTGCATAACAACGTCCATCATTCCGGCAGGTGCATCTTCTGCATCGAGCATTGCAACAGCCTCCCTTGCTGCATTCCGGGCTACAGTTTCAGGAGTGACCGTATCAAACATCTCAAAGCCGGAATGCAAGCTCAATCTCTCACGGGCCATGTGGCGGGCTGATCCGTTATCACTCATCACCTGAACGATAAAGAAAAGAAGCGGAAGCTCATCCCTGAGATATAATCCCTCGCTGTTAGCTATCACGCGGCTTCTTACTTCATCATTATACTCTATCATTGCCATTTTGATCCGCGGATCATAATCTTTTGCTGCCTGGTCGGCCCTTTTTATGATCTCTATCCTCTTTTCATCCGAAATTTCGTCAAGCGGTAATTTAACTGTAACAAAGGATGGCCGGCTCGCAGAAGTAATATTCACGGGTGTGGCAGGACTGCCATTCTGAGCCACGTAAGAAGCCACTTCGGCAGCTCTCAGAAGTTTAGCTTCAGTTATCTCATCGGTATAAGCATACCCTGTCTTATTTCCTGAAATAACTCTGACACCGGCTCCCTGGCTTATACCATATAAGCCGCCCCTGAATTGTGATTCCTCCATTGTTATCTGCCTCGAGATACGGTTTTCGAGATAGATATCAGCAAAATCACCTCCCCGGGAAAGAGCCCTGGCAATGACCTTGCCGAGAGTAGCGTTATCAATATTCAAACCAGGAGAAGCAGCATTCCTGCTGCTGCAGGATACCAGCTGAGACAAAAGAGCAGGTGATGCTGCAATCAGCAATCCTCCTTTCATTCCCAGCTCAAGAAAGCGCCTGCGGGGGATATCCCTGATGCTGTGTTCTTCAATTTTCATATATTGATCTGATTAAATGTAAACAATTCTGTTTGCCTGAATTTTTTCGCGGCTAAAATATAAATTATTATCGTCCTCCCTCTACCTGATAATAAAATCCTTATCTTTTAATATCCCTCCTCTTGTTGAATATACGCTTGCCTTACCTGATATTTCATTCCGTTTATAAAGTCTGATACTAAAAACAGCTGTTGTTACGCTTCCTCCATCTGTATAGGGTACTGTTTTCAAGACAGGTCGTCTTAGCGGAGGCTGATCATTAAACTGCATGGATCCCCTTCTTTCACGTCCCCGTTGTACTTTTTCTTCGGCAAGTACTTTATAATCCGTTGTTCCAGCTGAAGTTCCCGTTGTATCAAGTTCGAGGACAACCCTGTCCTCAGTAACGATCTTAACAAGGTGAGCCTGTTTAAATGCTGTTGGGAGCTTTCCCTTGTTCCTGAAACTTACTTTAACCTGATAATCTGCAGAATCGGTTTTATACGATCTGGTTTTTCTGGTTTCAATTTTTTCCCATTCCAGTTCGGGAAGATGTTTTACCATTTCGATATTGAATGAAGCCTGGTTCTTAATCCATTTTTCAAGAAACCGTGCCGGTGGATTCTGGGAGAAGAACTTAGGATTGAATCCTCCGGTTTCAATATCTCCATAAACAGGGTGTCTGGCCGGTTTCCATTCACTGAAACCTTCTCCGTTGTTCTCTTTATTATCCCATATAAGCATGTCGATCTGATCAGTTATACTGTCACCGTTAAGGTCTCCGAACCTGCCGCTGTTCCATATTTCATCACCATACCAGACCGCGCCGAAATACCAGTATCCGAAATCAGGGCCATGACCGAACAGAGGGCTTCCGTTGCCATAATCATTATAAACATCTCCGGCTTTGTCATACCCGGTGATCTTCTTTCCCAGATCATCGAAGTATTTATACCATTTTAAGTCCTCGGGGTACATTCTTTCTTCGGATCCTGAGGTTGATGGTGGTCTGAGGTGCATAGGCACACTTGTATCCATGGAATTAACCACATAAACATTTGGATGTGCAAGAAGGAAAGTCACGACTGCCCTTGTTTCAGATTCACTGAGGGGGTATTCTCCTGCTCCTCCCTGCGTAAATCCCCGTCCGGTTGCTTCCTTCAGAGGTCTCCAGTTCTCGGGATAATTCCTGTGAAGGTCCAGTCCGCCGATACCATCCTCATTAATCCAGCCGTCATTATCATTATCAATACCTTCGGATGCAGAAAGATAGATCCCTTTTCCCGGGGCAACCCGTTTCATTATACTTCCTGAAGGATCTTTAGGATCGGGAATGAGATTCCCCTTCTTCTCATCTTTCCACCTCATATTATGAATTATCCCGTTATTGTCGAGATCGTCAGGAGCGTCTTCATCCAGCAGACCATCTCCGTCGTTATCAACCGGACGTACGGTACTCCTGTTGCTCTGGGCGGTATGGAGATAAAGGTTATGTCCGTCGGGATTATTCACCGGGCGTAAATATATTGTTTTGGTATCAAGAAGATGAGTTATTTCCGGATCCTTCCCATAATTCTCCAGGAGGAATTTTGTCAGCCAGAGAACAGTCTCTGATCCGGTAACCTCACCGCTGTGACGGCCTCCTTCAAAAAATGCCGCAGGCTTATCTGTATCTTTTCCGGTTTTTTTATTTGTAACAGTAATTTGCATCACAGGCCTGCCTTCAAAGCTTCTGCCGACTTCATAAAGCTCTACAAGATCTTTATATTTTTCTGCCCATATATTCAGCCAGTCATAAATAACATTCAGGGAATGGTAATTGTCAAAATCGAGCTCCTTTCCTGTTTCATACTGGACATTTGCCAGCCGTACTTCCGGAAAATAATTTACTCCGTGCCTCATTCCTGAAAGGGTATAATTAACTGGTCCGGCAGGTTTCTTACCCTCCTGAGGCTGAGGTTGAGGCAGAGGTTGGGAGGAAATTGCTGTTGTAACAATCAGCAAGCATAAAAACAGGGCAAATCTCTTCATTGGGTATTATTTGAAAAAATGGATTATCAGCCTCGCCGGGAGAGTATTTCGAGTTTGTTAATATCCGCCACTTCAATTGTTTTTCCATCAATTTTGATTATCCCATCCTTTTTGAACTCTGACATTGTCCGGATAACATTGGCGGTACTCATTCCTATAAAATCGGCGATCTCTTTTCTGGAGACTGGCAGATCGAAAATTCTTGAATTATAGATCTCTTTACCGAAATAAAGAAGTACATACGCTATACGCCCGACCAGGTTTTTCTGCCTGAGATCGAGAGCCTGCCCTATGATCTTTTCATTAATCTCAGCCATCCGTGTAAGAAGACCCATGGCAAATGAACCATTTTTCATGAAGAGATCTTTAATATATGAAAGCTTTACAATACAAACCACGGAGTCTTCAAGGGCTGACACCGAATAACGGTACTTTTCCCCCGAAAAAACACTCATGTTGCTTACAAATTCGAAAGGACGGGTAAACGTAATTACCTGTTCTTCTCCCGATGGGGTAGTCCTGAAAAGCTTCACCAGTCCGCTTTTCAGATATTTAAAACTTGTTACCGGTTCTCCTTCGCGATTGATTATCTCTCCTTTCCTGAAGGCCTGTTCGATCTTATTATCGCACAGTTCCTGTATTCCATCATCATCGAGATAAGAAAAGACTATATGCCTGAATTCACAGGTCTCGCAAATACAATTCTTGTTTTTTAACTCCATAATTCCTGCAATCTGACAAATTTACATTTTTCCTGATCAATATTTAATTTAGTGGTTTGTTTTATTGACAAATTTGGAGCTAATTTGAGAAATAGTTACTTTCCCGGGATTCTGCACGGAAGTTCAGGGAAAAGTAACTATCATTGAAATTTTCTACGTATTATAATACGTATTTAAAAACGTATTTAAAAACGTATTATAATACGTAGATGATTAATACAGGTATTCATATTAAGTGATTGTAAATGAAGTATATTACAGATTACCATATTCATACGACTTTCAGTGATGGTAAGGCTACTCCTGAGGATTATATTGCCCCGGCAATTGAAAAAGGGATCTCGGAGATTGGATTCTCGGAACATCTGGCCCTGTTCAAGGAGGACCAGGACTGGCTTATGAATCCGGGGAATGTCATTGCTTACCTGGATTATATTGATAAGCTTAAAAATCGCACAGAAAAGATTATAATAAGGAAGGGGCTCGAGGTCGATTATCTTGAGGGGAAGGAAACTGAGACAGCAAAATTCCTAGATGGTCTGGCTCTGGATTACAGGATCGGATCAGTCCATTATCTGGGAGAGAAAACGGTAGATGAAGGCCCTGATTTTTATACAGGTAAAAGCTTCGACCGCTTGTTTGTAACATATTTTAATATGGTTGGAATGGCGGTCGGATCAGGCTTGTTTGATATTATCGGTCATCCTGATCTGATCAGGATATTCGGGTATAAACCTTCTTTTGATCCCGAACCATATTACCGGAGGCTGGCAAGGCAGATGAAGAAGAATGATGTTGCATTTGAGGTCAACACCAACGGAAGGAACAGGCCTCTGGCTGATTTTTACCCCGACAGGAGATTTCTGCATTTATTCAGTGAGGAGAAGGTCGCTGTGTGTGTGAATTCCGACGCTCATATGCCATCGAGAGTGGGCCAGTATTTCGATGAAGCTTACAGGTTACTTAAAGATTCCGGATTTACCTCGGTTGTAACATTCAGCAACCGGGAAAGACGATCTGTCCCGATATGATTCTATCCAAACATGTGTTCAACAAATATTTTAACCCCTATTGCAATAAGTATCAGGCCCCCTGCAATCTCGACTTTCTGACCAAGCCGGGGTCCGGCAGATTTCCCTATTCTTATTGCGGTCATTGATGCAAGAAAAGTCACCGCACCTATTATCACACCCGATAGCCATATTCTCATATCCAGGAAAGCAAAGCTTATCCCTATTGCAAATGCATCTATACTGGTACCTATGGCAGTTGCAACCAGAGTAAGCGTTTTTGTATAATCCCTTACCTCATCACCCTCTTTTCTTCTTACACCTTCAACTATCATTCTTATTCCAAGGAATGCCAGCAGGATAAGGGCGATCCAGTGATCGGCGGCTTTTACAAGATCGCTAATTACAGACCCGAGGAAATATCCTGCAACAAGAAATCCCGCCTGGAAGACGGCAAATACAAGTGCTACCCTGACTGCCTGGCGGAACAATATTTTGCTTTTGACAACTCCGAACGAAAGTGAGACTGCGAAAGTATCAAAAGAAAGGCTGAGGGCGACTGCAGTGATTGTTATAAGATCCATAAAATTCGATTGTGCCCCAAATGTACATGAAAAATCAAGTTCTGGCTTATGAAATTGATCTTATATTTGCATGCCTGTACCAGGTTTATATGAGAGTAGTTATCCAGCGTGTAAAGAAAGCCTCCGTTTATTCGGACAAAGGGATCCTGGCATCTTCCGGTCCCGGATTATTGATCCTTGCAGGATTTGAAGAAGCCGACACTTCTGAAGATGTTGAATGGCTGAGCAATAAGATCGTTCAGCTGAGGATATTCAATGATACGGACGGTGTAATGAACCTTTCAGTACTTGATGTTGCCGGTGAGATAACCGTTGTGAGCCAGTTCACCCTTCATGCCAGGACAAAGAAGGGAAACAGACCATCCTATATAAAAGCTGCGCCACCCGCGATTGCAATTCCACTTTATGAAAAATTTGTAGCCAGGCTTTCAGAATTACTTGGCAAACCTGTCGGAACCGGTGAGTTCGGAGCCATGATGACACTTGAAATATTTAATGATGGCCCGGTTACAATTATTATTGACACCAAAAACAAGGAATAAATCTGATGCAAGAGCATAATACGTCTTCCGGTGATAAAACACTTAAAAGATCGGTGCTTACAGTATCGGCTTTTGCCGCTTTTCTTACCCCCTTCCTCGGATCTGCAATTAACCTTGCACTTCCTGCAATAGGAAAAGACTTCAATGCTACTGCTCTGGAGCTCGGATGGATAGTCAGCAGCTTTATTCTTACTTCTGCCATATTTCTTCTTCCCTTCGGCAGGCTTGCAGATATTATCGGCAGAAAAAAGATCTTCACAGGCGGTATATTTCTTTTTACAATTGCCACCTTCCTGATCACATTTTCATGGAATATTGAATCCCTGATAGTTTTCCGGATAATTCAGGGAATTGCAGGTGCAATGATTTTCGGGATGAGCCTGGCTATAATCACCTCGGTTTTTGGTCCGGGTGAACGCGGCCGGGCGATGGGGATCAATACAACAGCAGTTTATACGGGTCTTAGCAGCGGACCGGTAATCGGCGGATTAATGACACAGTACTGGGGCTGGAGGAGTGTTTTTGCTGTTCTTGTTCCGGCCGGTATTATTTCCCTGTATCTGATCTTTAAGAAAATGAAAGTGGAATGGGCTGAAGCCGGGGGAGAAAAATTCGACTGGCGGGGATCAATAATCTATGGTGTCTCACTGGCTTCATTTATGTTTGGATTTTCAAAGCTGCCTTCTGCTACAGGATGGATTTTAATAGTAACAGGGATTTTGCTGGGAGTTGTATTTCTTATGTTTGAAAACAAAATTGATTTTCCGGTGTTCGATATCAGACTGATGCTTCGCAACAGGATCTTCGCCTTTTCAGGTATAGCTGCCCTTATTCATTATTCAGCCACCTCTGCAACAGGATTCTTTATCAGTCTGTACCTGCAGTATCTTAAAGGTTTCGATGCAAGAAGCGCAGGACTTATAATGATATCACAGCCTGTAATGATGGCGCTTTTATCACCTGTCGCAGGCAAAATGTCTGATAAATATAATCCCGGGATCATTGCATCATACGGGATGGGGCTTACTGCTGCCGGATTGATAATGTTATGCTTTATAAACAGTAGCACTCCGATAATATGGATAATCTTCCTGCTTATACTGATGGGAACTGGTTTTGGACTATTCTCTTCCCCAAATTCAAATGCAATTATGAGCTCTGTTGAGAAAAATCATCTTGGGATTGCATCGGCAGTTGTCGGGACAATGCGTATGGCAGGGCAGATGATGAGTATGGGTATCGCAATGATGCTTCTTGCAGTTTATGTGGGTGACCGGGCTATCATCCCTTCCTCCTACCCCGGATTTTTGACAGGTATGCGTACCGGATTCGTAATTTTTTCAGTACTGTGCGTTATTGGAATTTTTGCATCCCTGGCAAGGAACAGTTCCAGGAAGGCCAATATTACTTCTTTATGAATTAAACTCAACATAAATTATCCGATAATATTATTTGATTACAAAAAGCATTATATTAACCCCCGCCAAATACAACGTAGATTTTACTGATTTGAACCTGATGCCATGACCAAATTATACGAAAAACTGATAAAACAATGTCCGTCGGAATCCGAGATAACAAGGGAGCTTAGAAAAGTATCCGAGCTCGTTTCTGAACCCCCCGACAAGCACTTGCTGATGACAATACTGAACTGTCTTGATCTCACAAGCCTTAATGCATCGGACAATAAAACCCATATACTTCATCTTACAGGAAAGGTGAACAGTTTTTCCGGACGTTTTTCGAATATCCCAAATGTTGCGGCTATATGTGTTTATCCGAATTTCGTTCCGCTTGTAAAAGAAAAACTCACGGTGAAAACAGTAAAGATAGCATCTGTTGCAGGAGCTTTCCCTTCATCACAGACATTCCGTTCAATTAAGCTGGCTGAATGTAAAATGGCGCTGGACTCCGGAGCTGATGAAATTGATATGGTCATTTCAGTCGGTTCTTTTCTGAGCAATGATTTTGCTGCTGTTGCCGATGAAATCAGAGAGATGAGGGAGGTTGTTGGTGAAAAGCATCTGAAAGTTATAATTGAATCCGGACTGCTGGGCGACAATGAAAATATTTTTAAGGCATCGATGATAGCGATGGATGCCGGAGCTGATTTTATTAAAACATCAACCGGGAAGATAAATGTGTCGGCGACACCTGAAGCAGCATTCGTTATGTGCAGGGCCATAGACTATTTCTATTCCGAAACCGGGATAAGGGTAGGTTTCAAGCCGGCAGGCGGTATAGTAACCGTAAATGATGCTGTTTCGTACTACAGGATAGCTGAATACTGCCTTGGAAAAGAATGGCTCAACAATAATTACTTCAGGATCGGTGCGAGCCGACTGGCAAATAATATACTTTCCGAAATTGCCGGAGAAAGAAATGATCATTTCTGAACAGGATACTTCAATTGTTTCCGGTCAGCCTGTTTTTTTCCCCTTCACGTTTATTAAAAAAAGTGAAGACAGGGGATCCGGGAAAGCCGGAATTATTACCTCAAACCTTCGTGAAGGCAAGGAATTTGAACAGGAGCCATTCAGGGACGACTGGATAATAATAATTGTTCTTGCGTCAGCATTCATCTATTCAACGCTCAGCGCCTTTCCCGGCAGGTTATTTCATAATATCAAGGCATTCCTGCTCTTCAGGGGAATCGGAGATCCTGCATCGCGTGAAAGAGGTATGTTCTTACAGTGGCAGTCAATTCTTGCAAACGCAGTTTCCTTCTCGGGGACGGCATTATTTGCATACTTAACAGCTGATTATCATAGTTTTTATCCCAACGGACTTTCAGGAATACTATTCTGGATTGTTATCTTCGGACTTTTGATTTTACTGGCGCTTATAAGGCATATAATTTGCATTCTTATGGGAAGCATTACCGGTGCAAGAGAAGTATTCGGAGAATATTGTGCCACAGTTCACCAGTCATATCAAATTACAGGTTTTATCCTGTTTCTGCTTACAATTTTGCTTGCATATACAACCTTCCCGGCACCCCGGTTTATCCTGAATTCAGGACTTTTTATTGTTCTGACGGCATATTTTATGCGTGTTCTGAGGCTGTTGTTGATTTTTCTGAAGCATAAAATTTCTATTTTATATTTCATTTTGTACCTTTGTGCGCTGGAATTTCTTCCGGTATTGGTGGTTCTTAAATATTTAACCGATCTGTTTTAGCGAAGAAGCGAGTGGTCCCTGAATAGTATAACTAAAACTGTAAGTCGTTGAAAATAAGGAAGATCTTAGTGTCGCAGCCAGAACCGATGAATCCGAAGTCGCCATATTTCGACCTGGCAAAAAAATATAATCTGAAAGTTGAATTCAAACCCTTTGTCCAGGTTGAAGGGATCTCATCAAAGGATTTCAGGCATCAGAAAATTAATATTCTCGATTATTCAGCCGTGATCTTCACCAGTAAAACTGGTATAGATCACTTTTTCAGGATATGCAATGAGCTGAGAATCACAGTCCCAGACACAATGAAGTATTTCTGCATTACAGAAAATGTTGCATTTTACCTGCAGAAATACATAGTTTACAGAAAGCGGAAGATTTTCCATGGCAAGGCAAAATTCCAGGATCTCATCGATATCATTATTAAACATAAGGACGATAATTATTTTGTGCCTCTCTCTGAGCCTCACAATGCTGAGATCCCTGAATTGCTTGATAAAAATTCTATCAGATATTCGATAGGTATTCTGTATAAAACTATAAGCAGCAATTTTTCGAATGTACAGAATTTCGATTATGATATTCTTGTTTTTTACAGTCCTTCCGGGATAAAATCGCTTAAGGAGAATTTTCCGGATTTTGTGCAGGGTGAAATAAAAATAGCAGCTTTTGGCCCAACAACGGCATGTGCTGTGGAACAGGAAGGCCTCAGGCTGGATATAAATGCACCAAATCCAAAAGCACCATCCATGACAATGGCTCTGGATAATTTCCTTAAGGAGCATAACAGGAATTCAAAGTAAAATCTATTCTGCAGATTAATACACTTCTTTTTTAATTAAGGAACTCTGATAACAAGGCCTGCCTGAATGATCGCTTACCGTCAGACATTCAAAAAAGCCGAAAGGCTTTGCAGTCGGAAGATAATAACCGGCCTTTTCGGGTCGGGGAAGGTATTTTACACACAATATTTCAGGGTATTGTGGGCAACAACTGATCTTAATTCAGGCTTCACTGCAGAGATCGCTTTTATGGTCCCGAAAAAAGCATTCCGCCATGCAGTAAAAAGAAATCTGCTGAAACGAAGAATGAGAGAAGCTTACAGAAAGAATAAAGCTTTACTATATGAATTTTTGGATTCACAAAATATAAATATCGCTCTGATAGTTATCTACAGGAAAGAAAAGCCGGCAGATTTCGGTACAATAGAAGCAGGAATCAGGGAAATGCTTGAAAGATTGAAATCCGAAATAGTTACTGCCGGCAGATAATGTTAAAATTATTATAATTAACCCTCTGTCAAATCCTTATAATAAATATTCTTCTTATTTTCGTCGGTTCAATTTTAAAGTCATGAAAAAGATACATAAAGGCAGACTTATAATGATCCTGAGTTTCCTTATAATTTCAGGTTTAAGTGTTGGATTTCTAAGCCTTCAGGAAACACGGGATTTCAGAATTGCCAAGAATCTCGATATCTTCCTGTCGCTATTCAGAGAGCTTAACACATTTTATGTTGACGAGATAGATCCTGATAAAGTTATAAAATCGGGCATTGACAATATGCTTAAGACCCTGGATCCATATACTGTATATTATCCTGAATCGGATGCGGATGATTTTACTTTTATGACCACGGGTAAATACGGCGGGATAGGCTCACTTGTGAGAGGCGGAGGCGATTATGTGGTTATAAGTGAGGTTTACAAGGGTTTCCCGGCTGATAAAGCAGGAATAAAGGCAGGTGATAAAATAAAAAAAGTCGACGGTGTTTCTCTGAAAGGAATGCCGACAGATAAGGTTAGCGACAGGTTGAAAGGAAATCCCGGTTCAGATATTACAGTTACAATCGAAAGGGCCGGAAAAGAATCGGATCATGTGATGAAAAGGGAAAGGATCATTATCCCGCCTGTTCCTTACTATGGGATGATTGACAGCAAGACGGGATACATTCGCTTCACTAATTTTACCCAGAATTGTATTACCGATGTTAAAAATGCTCTTACGGAGCTTAAAAAAAACAATCCTGAACAGATAATTCTTGATGTAAGAGGTAATCCCGGGGGGTTGCTGTCCGAAGCAGTTGAAATTGTTAACCTTTTTGTCGGTCCCGGCAACGATGTGGTTTCCACGAAAGGAAAGGTAAAACAGTTTGATGATAATTTCAGGACCACAAAAGCAGCAACTGATGAAACAATTCCTCTTGCAGTGCTTATAAACAGAGGTTCGGCATCAGCAGCAGAAATAGTTGCCGGCGCTATCCAGGATCTCGACAGGGGAGTAATTGTCGGACAGCGCTCATACGGTAAAGGTCTTGTTCAGGTTACCCGTCCCTTAAGCTATAATACCCAGCTTAAAATAACAACGGCGAAGTACTATATACCCTCCGGAAGATGTATCCAGGCAATCGATTTCTCACATCCCAATGAGGACGGTAGCGTAGGTATTATCCCGGATTCGCTGGTAACCGAATTCAGGACCCGTAACGGACGTATTGTGAAAGACGGAGGAGGGATAACCCCCGATGTTACAATAAATCCTGAAGCAATGAGCCAGATCTCGGCAGAATTGTATCTGAGGAACTTTATTTTCGACTTCGCAACTCGCTATTACTGGTCTCATCCTGCCCCGGAATCACCATCACAATTTAAACTAAGCGATCAGGATTATGCTGATTTCGCAGGTTTTCTTAAAGAACGTAATTTCAGCTATAGAACAATTACCGAGACCTCTCTTAATGAACTGATTGCCAGTGCAAAGAAAGAAAAATATTATGAACTGCACAAGGATCTTTTCGAAGAACTTCAAAATGATATAGCACATAATATTGACCACGACCTTACAATTTTCAGGGATGAGATCTCAGGTTTGCTGGAAGAAGAGATCATCGGGCGGTATTTTTATGAAGAGGGCGCAATTGCCTGGTCAGTTACAAAAGACGAACAGATCCTCAAGGCGCTTGAAATACTTAACGATAAAGGGAAATATAGTTCTATTCTCAGCGGGAAAAGCGCACCGGTACTCAGGGCTAATGTGCCTCCAGCCAGTTCCGGCCTGTACCCCAGTCCACCTTTAACGGTACATCCAGGATTGCGGCATTCGACATTTCATATATAACCATCTCCCTCAGCCTGCCAAGCTCTGAGTCCGGGACTTCAAAAATGAGTTCATCATGCACCTGGAGGATCATTCTGGATTTATAGTTCTCCTTTTGTAATTTCTCATGGATCCTTACCATTGCAATCTTGATTATATCTGCTGCACTGCCCTGTATAGGAGCATTAATTGCATTTCGTTCGGCATTTCCCCTTACCACCTGATTCCGTGAATGAATATCACGCAAATACCTTCTCCTGCCGAACATTGTGGTAACATATCCTTTTTCCCTTGCCTTGCGTATACTATCGTCCATATAGGTTTTTACTCCCGGATATGATGCAAAATAACCGTCAATGAGATCTTTGGCTTCCTTCCTCCCAATTGTAAGTCTTTCGGAGAGGCCGAAGGAAGATATTCCGTAAATTATACCGAAATTGGCAGTTTTTGCCCGGCTGCGCATTTCCCTTGTAACTTTACTGATATCAACGCCGAAGATCTTGGCTGCTGTTGCTGCGTGAATATCGCTGCCCGAAAGGAAATCAGAGATCATGCTTTTATCCCCGCTGAGATGTGCCATCAGCCTCAGCTCAATCTGAGAATAATCAGCCGAAAAGAAAATACATCCTTCTGCCGGTATAAAGGCTTTTCTTATCTCCCTGCCCCTTTCATCTCTGACAGGAATGTTCTGAAGATTCGGATTATTCGAGCTTAAGCGGCCGGTTGAAGCAACAGCCTGGTTGAACGATGTGTGTATCCTGCCGGTTTTTTTGTTTATCAGCTGTGGAAGAGCTTCGACATATGTAGATAACAGTTTTTTCAATCCTCTGTATTCCAGCACCTTGTCGACAATGGGGTGCTTATGGGCAAGCCGCTGAAGGATCTCTTCGTTTGTGACAAATTGTTTTGTTTTTGTCATCCTTGCCTTATCGTCAAGCTTAAGCCTGAGAAAAAGAATGTCCCCGAGCTGTTTCGGAGAAGAAATATTGAATTCCGTGCCTGCAAGCAAATAAATATCTTTCTCAAGGGTAATAATATCATCCCTCAGATCTGCAGTTATTCTTTTAAGCTCAGCTTCATCGAGGATAACCCCGTTCCTTTCCATTGAAGCGAGTACATTTATAAGAGGCATTTCAATTTCAGTTGCCAGTTCAGAAAGTCCCTCTTCCCGTATTCTGGATTCAAAGACTTCTTTAAGCTGAAGAGTGACATCCGCATCCTCAACTGCATATTCCCTGATCTGCTCAGGTGGCACAGCTCTCATGTTCTTCTGATTCTGTCCTTTTTCTCCGATGAGAGATTCGATATGAACCGGAGTATAAGAAAGATATATTTCCGAGAGCAGGTTCATATTATGGCGCATATCGGGTTCAAGAAGATAGTGGGCGATCATTGTATCGAAGAGAGGCCCCTTCACGTTAATGCCGTAATTCTCAAGAACCTGGATATCAAATTTGCAATTCTGACCTATTTTCAGGATAGACGGATTTTCAAACAAAGGTCTTATTATTTCCAGTTTTTCTTCTGTATCTCTTTCGTTTCCGGCAAAGTGGACCAGGTATCCCTTATGTTTTTCCCATGACAGAGCAAGTGCAACAATTTCAGATTGAAGTGCATCAATACTGGTTGTTTCCGTATCAAAGCAGATCTCTTTCTTCTGAAGTACAAGATCAATTATCTGTTTCAGTTCAGAATTATCAGAAATAAGTTTGTAGTCATGCTGAACACTGTTAATGTCTTTCAGGGACGACCGGTCAATAGCAGATTCCAGTAAATCATCAGAAAAAAGTGTTCCCTGGGGATTTTGAGGTTGAGGCTGAGGCTGAGGCTGAGGTTGAGATTTATCTGCAACCCGGGATTGCTGAGCGGATGCATTTGAAAGTATCCTGGAGGCGGCAGTCTTAAATTCAAGCTCTTCAAACAGTACTTTAAGTTTCTGTACATCAGGAGTTTCTGTAACCAGATTTTCTTCTTCAAGATCTACAGGTACATCAACTATTATTGTCGCCAGTTTTTTGGAAAGTTCTATTTTCTCCCTGTTATCTTCTATAATTTCTTTAAGTCTGCCTTTAAGTTTATCAGTATTTTTGAAAAGCTCCTCAACCGAGCCGTATTCAGATATCAGCTTCATTGCGGTTTTTGGCCCTACACCGGGAGCTCCGGGAATATTATCTGCCGTATCACCCATCAGGGCAAGAATATCAATGACCTGTTCGGGGCGTTCGACTTCGAATTCGCGTTTAATATCTTCAATTCCCCATATAACCGATTCATTTCCGCTTCTTGAGGGTTTATACATGAAGATATTTCCGGAGACGAGCTGGGCGAAATCCTTATCGGGAGTCATCATATATGTTGTGAAGCCCCTGGCCGATGCTTTCTTTGCGAGAGTACCGATCACATCGTCGGCTTCAAATCCCGGATAATCAATGACGGGTATCCTGTAAGCTTCAATAAGCCGTTTGATGTAAGGAACAGCGGTTTTTATATCCTCCGGCGTTTCATCACGGTTGGCTTTATACTCTTTATACATCTCGTGGCGGAATGTGGGTCCGGAAACATCAAACACCACGGCAATATGAGTAGGTCTCTGTTTCTGCAGAACCTCTTCAAGAGTAAGCAGAAAACCAAATATTGCGGAAGTATTCAATCCTTTGGATGTGAGCCTCGGATTCCTGATGAATGCATAATATGATCTGAAGATCAGTGCATATGCATCGAGCAGAAACAATTTTTTATCCTGATTATCCTGCATATTGTTTTATTCATTATCACCGGCAAACCATTCGGCATATGATTTTGCTGTTTCACAGAGTCTGAGGCTGTGTAATCTTACTCCTGCAGGCAGTGAATTTTTCAGCATACGGGCAAAATCGGCAACAAGATTCTCACAGGTGGGCTGATAACCGACTATTACAGCATTTCCGAAAGCATCCTCCATCATTTTTTTCTTTTCTTCGGCAAAATCACTGCTCATAACAACTGAATGATCAAAGCGTTCAATTATAGTTTTAAGGACTATTTCTTTAAGATCTGTAAAATCCATGACCATTCCGTTTTTGGAACTTCTGCTGTCGTTAAGCGGTTCTCCTCTGACAGTAACAAAAAGACGGTATGAATGCCCGTGCACATTCCTGCAAGGACCGTCATAGCCTTTAAGGACGTGGGCCATCTCAAAAGAAAATTCCCTTGTTACCCTTATTATACTCATAGATATTTGTTATTCAGTTTAAAAAATCAAAAATAGTCAATATACCGGAAACCAGGCTGATTTATGTAAAGTCTTCAATGAGGCAGCAATAATATTTATCATTATTTAACAGAAAGGTGATGAAAATTAAGTACCTTTGCAGACTTTTGTTTCACTAATAATGCTAAATGGATCATAAAGAAAATGTTCTTACACTTCCGTCAATTTTCAATAATACTTTATTGAAACATGGAAAATCCCGGGCATATGCATTTGTAGGGGAGGATCCCATGACCTTTGAGGTCACCGCCAGATATATAAGGTCGGTGACAGCCTTGCTGGAATCGGCAGGCATTGAGAAAGGCGACAGGGTTGCAATTCTCAGCACCAACATGCCGAACTGGCCAATAGCCTATTTTTCAATTACATTTATGGGAGCAGTCGTTGTTCCTGTTCTTCCTGATTTTTCAGCAACTGAATTCGCTAATGTTCTTGAACATTCCGGGGCAAAGGCACTTTTTATATCATCAGGTCTGTTACACAGGATGGAGGGTCTGAAGCATGGTTCTCTCGAAACCGGGATACTTCTTGACGATTTCTCAATTCTTTTTTCGGAGAATAACTCTTTGAGATTTAATCCGGAGGCTGTAACCTCAAAGGAATATGTGGTTGAAGAAGAAGATCTTGCATCGATTATTTATACATCAGGCACAACCGGACGGTCAAAGGGGGTGATGCTCACTCACAGGAATATCTGCTTCAATGCAGAAAAGGGTAAGGTCATACAACCTGTCGACGAGAACGACAGATTTCTTTCAGTCTTACCACTGTCACATACCTACGAAAACACGCTGGGTCTGATCCTGCCGTTACTTGGCGGATCATGTGTTTATTACCTGAGGAAACCGCCGACACCACCTGTTCTTCTGCCTGCAATTGAACAGGTCAGGCCGACTGTAATGCTCACAGTTCCCCTTATAATTGAAAAAGTCTATTTCAATAAGATACTGCCCGCCTTCACTGATAAAAGGATCATGAAGATTATCTACAGCATTCCCCCGGCAAGGAAAATACTCAATAAGGTTGCCGGAAAGAAACTTTACAGTACCTTCGGAGGGAATCTTAAATTCTTTGGTATAGGCGGGGCAAAGCTGAATAAAAATGTCGAAAGATTTCTCCTTGAAGCCCGCTTCCCGTATGCAATAGGTTACGGGCTGACTGAAACATCTCCTCTTCTGGCCGGGGCAAATCCGTCAAAAACGGTTTTCGATTCGACCGGACCGGCAATAGAAGGCATTGAACTGAAGATCCATAACCCCGATAAGAAAACAGGAGAAGGCGAAATATGGGCAAAAGGCTCAAGTATAATGAAAGGTTATTACAAAGATCCTGAAATGACTGCAGATGTGCTCACCCCTGATGGCTGGTTCAAGACTGGTGATCTGGGTGTACTGGATAAGAACAATAATCTTTTTATCAAAGGACGTTTGAAAAATATGATTCTCGGGGCCAGCGGCGAAAATATTTACCCCGAGGAGATTGAATCCGTCATCAATAATTTCTGTGGCGTCGTTGAGTCTCTTGTGGTACAGCAAAAAGGCAAGCTGATTGCCCTTGTCCATCTCAACATGGAAGAAATTGAAAAGAAATATAACATCCTTAAACAGGATATGGCTGACAAAGCCGATAAATATGGGGAGTGGGTACAGGAGATCCTGACCGAATTACAGGAATATGTAAATTCTCATGTCAACAAATTCAGTAAGATCAACAAAGTGGTTATTCAACCTGTTCCGTTCCAGAAAACAGCCACTCTGAAGATCAAAAGGTTCCTTTACACATAAAAATTTATCCTTACATAAAAAAGGGCGCTGTTTTCAACGCCCCTTTTTATTTCTGATTAAATGATTTGCTGATTATTTTACCGCCTCAGCATATCTCCTGTTCACCTCATCCCAGTTAACAACATTCCAGAATGCCTCCACATAATCAGCACGCTTGTTCTGGTATTTCAGATAATATGCATGTTCCCATACATCAATTGTAAGTAAGGGAATACCTTTGACAGGCGACACATCCATCAGAGGATTGTCCTGGTTGGGTGTGCTTCCTACAGCCAGTTTCTTGTCAGCAGTAAGGTACAACCATGCCCAGCCGCTCCCGAATCTTGTTTTTGCAGCATTACTGAATGTCTCCCTGAATTTTTCAAATGAACCAAAAGTCTGGTTTATAGCTTCCGCAAGAGCAGCCGACGGCTTTGAGGTGCCTTTACCAAGATTTTCCCAGAAAATTACATGATTATAGAAACCTCCGCCGTTATTTCTTACGGCATCGCCGGCTTTTGATACTTCTGAAAATATCTTTTCAATTGAACTGTTTTCAAGAGCTGTGCCCTTTATGGCAGCTACAAAATTATTAAAGTAAGCTCTATGGTGCCTGTCATAATGGATCTCCATCGTTCTGGCATCAATGTACGGCTCAAGCGCATCATATGCATAAGGAAGAGCCGGAAATTCTGTTGTTTTAAATTCTTTCATATTACTTTCGTTTTTATCGTTTGGGTTCTCAGCCAGGGTTATTGCCGGAATTGATATCAGGACTAACCCAAGATTTAAAATTTTTAATAGATGTTTCTTCATTTTTACTTTATTTTGCACGTTAAACACAAAATATATGGTTTTGTTCATTTCGTGTATGAAATTAGTTCATTAAAGTTAATTTTTATACCGTTGACGTAACTTTAACACCATTTTTGCGTTTAATAGAAACAGATAACTGTACCCGTTATGAAAAAAATTACTTATCTGGTGATTATCCTGACATTTTTAGGAGGGTTTTTTGCCGGTTGTAATAAGGAGACTGAAGATCCTCCCAAGCTTCCGCCTGTGGAATCAATGAATATTGATTTCAGCAATTTTGATACAGAAAAGAAGCATGCTGCCTATTCAATGTCCAAAGGCATCGAAAATGTGAACTGGGAATTTTCTGCATTTGTAGCCGGTACCTGGGACATGATCCTGGTAACAACCCTGGCAATACCGGTGATATCCTATGAAAAAGCAGTTGATAAAGTACCTGTATATATAGATGATAAAACATGGGAATGGAGATACGAAGTTCCTTTTTTCACTGCAGTATATAAAGCAAGACTTACAGGTCAGATCAGGACCCAGGATATTGAGTGGAAGATGTATGTAAGCAGGGAAGGATCGGGAGGATTTTCCGAGTTCCTCTGGTTCCAGGGTACTTCAAAGCTCGACGGAACGGGCGGCCAGTGGATACTGAACCACAGTTCATCCTTCAAGGAACCTGTCCTTCAGATCGACTGGGAAGGTAACCAGTTAACTGTTGAAAAAATCAAATATACCTATGTAAGGGTACTGAACGATTCCCGTACCGAAGATAATTTCAGGAACAGCTGTATTGAGGCCGGTAAACAGGCCGGACCATATGATTCCTATTATACAATACATTACTTCAACGGAGCTGATTTTTCTGATGTGATAGTGGAATGGAGTTCGACCGGAAAACAAGGCCGGGTAAAATGTGAACAGTTCTTCGCAGATGACCTGTGGCACTGCTGGAATAGCAATTATGTCAATGTCATCTGTCCGCAATAAAGTCATTTTTTAAAATTCCCGGCTTAATGCCGGGTTTTTTTATTATTTTGCGCCCCTGAATCAATTCACAAGTGATGTCATCAGGGAAAAAAGCAATATCTCTTATAATACTTATTTTGTTTTTTGACCAGTTGCTGAAATTCTGGGTAAAAACTCATATGGTTATCGGTGAAGATATTCCGTTAATCGGGAAATGGGGTATGCTGCATTTTATCGAAAATAACGGAATGGCTTTTGGAATGGAAATGGGCGGCAAGCCGGGGAAGCTTATTCTCAGTATCTTCAGGATAATCGCAATAATTGCTATAGCATGGTTCCTTAACTCAATAATCAGGAAAAATGCATATACGGGATTAATACTGGCAGTAAGCGCAATTCTTGCAGGAGCGATCGGGAATATTATCGACAGTGCATTTTATGGTATGATTTTCAGCGAAAGTTCCCATGAACCTGCCGTTCTTTTCCCTCCCGAAGGTGGTTACTCGTCATTTCTTCACGGAAGAGTTGTTGATATGCTCTATTTCCCTGTGATCAATTCCACGTGGCCCGATTGGTCACCCTTCAGACCGGGTCAGTCTCTTATTTTCTTCCGGCCCGTATTCAATATTGCAGATTCTGCTATTACCTGTGGAGTATTTGCTATATTGCTTTTTCAGAAGAAAATGTTCAGGGACTTTGAGTAAAAAATACAGACTTCGGTTAATAAATCAGTCCTTACAACACTCTCCCAGGGTTTTGAGCATATTCCCAAGGTTCGGATGCCTGAGGTAATAGTAAATATTCTTCCCTTCCCGCGAGGATGACAAGACACCCCTGTCACGCAAAATAACAAGGTGATGCGATGCAACGGCCTGGCCTATACCAAGCTTCTTATGTATCTCTGTTACAGTCTGCTTTTTACCGTCCTCAAGCAAACTCACAATGCTTATTCTGGCAGGATGTGCCATGGCTTTCAGCATTTCAGAAGCCTTCTGAAGGACCTCTGGATTCAGTTCATTGAATTCCATCCGGAAAATTTTAAAACAAATATATATATAAATATGTTAATGTGTGGAGACTTAATTTGGAACCATTACATTCAGACTGCTTTCTTTTGTCATATTTTATGTAAGTTTGGATGAAATAAAATACGGATGTCAATCCTCGCTGAGATAAGAAAACCTGTTGAGAAAGAGATGAGTAAGTTTGAAGCCTACTTCAACAGGACAATGAAGACTGAAATACCTCTTCTGAAGATCATCCTCAATTATATTCTTCGCCGTAAAGGCAAACAGATGAGGCCTTTGCTGGTTTTTCTGACAGCAGGTCTTAATGGAAAAATCTCAGAAGCGACATATGTGGCGGCAACACTCATAGAACTTCTTCATACTGCATCACTTGTTCACGACGATATAGTTGATGATGCACATGAACGGCGAGGGTGTTTGTCGGTCAATGCCCTCTGGAATTCAAAGATCGCCGTTCTGGTAGGTGATTATATGTTATCGCGGGGAATGGCAATAAGTCTTGAAAAAAAGCGCTATGACATGCTTGAGATAGTTTCTGATGCAGTGAGGTCAATGAGCGAAGGTGAGCTTCTGCAACTACAGAAGTCGAGGAAAATGAATATTAGTGAGGATGATTATTACAGGATAATCAGGAGCAAGACTGCAGCTCTTATTGCTGCATGTACTGCCTGTGGCGCAAAGTCGGTGTCAGAAAATCCGGATACCATCAGGAAAATGAAAGATTTTGGTGAAAACATAGGTATTGTATTCCAGATAAAGGACGATCTGCTTGATTATGAACCAAATGGCCTTACAGGAAAATTGACAGGAAATGATATAAAGGAGAGGAAAATCACCCTTCCTCTTATATATGCTCTGGAGAATGCATCCGTATCAGTGAGACGGCAAATCCTTTCAATTGTGAAAAACAGGAAGAAAACAAAAGCAGAGATCAACCAGGTGATTGATTTTGTAAGATCTTCAGGTGGACCGGAATTTACCGAACAGAAGATGAACCTTTACCGGGACAAGGCACTTGAAATCCTTGGAACCTATGCGGAATCTGAAATCAGGGATTCTTTACAGAGGTTTGTAAACTATACGGCTTCAAGAAACAAATGAGATTGATTTCTCAGGCAACCTCCAGTTTTACCTTAGTTACTTTTTCCATATCCTTCTCATAATATCTCGATCCGAGATAAAACAAAAGTGAGCCTGTAATAAGTATGAAAGGCAGTATAGACAGCGCTGTTTTAATATTATAGATATCATACAGTTTCCCTATTACTATAGGAGCCATGGATGATCCTATAAGGTTCATAATAACAACAGCCACTGCATATGAAGTGGCTCTCAATCCGGGATGGATAACGTCCTGGGTCACCGCTGCAGCTCCCGAAATGAAGAACATTATACTTACTCCCATTATAAGAAGGAAAACGTATTGTATTGTCCCTTTAAAAAGATACAATGCTATAAATAACAAAACTGCAGTCAGCAATGTTGAGATTGCAGGGAGAAGCAATCTGGCATTTACCTGTTTTTTCCGCCAGAGGTCGGTGAGCCAACCGCCAAGCGGGGCTCCCACAACAGCAAGGACCATAACAAGACTTGCCTTGGCACCTGCTGTATCCATGGGCATTCCCTGTTCATTCTGAAAATAGGTTGATAACCAGGTAATAAGAGCTGTGGTGGTAAAAGTTACTGCGGCCATACCGAAATATGTGAAAATCACCGATGGTCTTGTTAAAAACTCTCTTACCATATCTTTTCTTTCCATTTTTATCCTCTGGTTCCCTTTTTCGATAAATGCCAGATCGACAGTTTTATAATCCTTCAGAAAGAGGAAAAGAACAGCAATTACCAGTCCGGGTAATGCAACTATCCCGAATGCATGTTCCCATCCCAGGTTAACTGCAATCACCCCACCCAGGAAATGTCCGATCGCAGTACCGATAGGAATTGATGCATTCCATAAACCCATCATCCTGGACCGCTTGTCAATCGGAAACAATCCAGATATTACAGCGCTTCCACCGGGAGCATATCCTGCTTCGCCTATCCCTATGAGAGCACGGGCCATGAAAAGCTGAACATAATTTCCCGTAAGGGCACAGAGAGCAGTAGCTATACTCCACATGATTGCCATGATCCCGATCGTTTTTGTCCTGCTCCACCTGTCAACAAGCAATGATACCGGAAATGTAAGCAGTACAATGGCCCAGTAAACTGCCGAAACAAGCATACCACTCTGAGTATGCGAAATTCCAAGGTCCCTTTCAATTGCCGGAAACATTGATGTAATAACCATTCTGTCTATGTAATCGAACATATACAGCAGGAACAGCAGTATGAAAATGTAATGTGAATATCTTTTAGAGAAAAGGTATCCCTCTTCAGGCTTGGAATTTTTCATTTTGGATGATTCAAATTAGGCACAGCCAAGTAAATAAAAAAATATGTTGGTTGATATATTTGTTGTATTTTTAAGTCTTTATACTTATTTCACAGAAAAGAATTCATACTTAATTGCAACTCGCCAACAAGCATTTAATTTTACAGTAAAATGGTAACACTGAAACAAATTGAAGAATTCATTGCATTGGAACCGGTTGCAATGGCAGGTGTTTCACGTAATCCGAAAAAATTCGGATTTGCAGCTTTCCGCGAATTAAAGGAAAAGGGGATGAACATAATTCCTGTTAACCCGAACGCTACTGAAATTCACGGGGTGAAAGTTTTCCCTGACATAAAAAGTCTGCCTGAAAATGTCAAAAGCCTGATAATAATGACCTCACGGCAAAAGACAGCCGGTATCAGGAAATTTTTCAGAAGATTCCCGAAATAATCACAGGTTACCTGATGGTGAAACAAACAGAAAATAGTCCGGAATATCTTTCTTCTCTTGAGTTTTCAGTGAGGGATTATGAATGCGATCTTCAGGGAGTTGTAAATAATGCAAATTACCAGCATTACCTGGAACATGCAAGGCATGAATTCCTGCTCTCGAAAGGGATCAGTTTTTCACGGCTTCATGATGAAGGTACTGATCTCATTATCACAAGGGTTGAAATTGATTATAAATATCCTTTGAGAAGCAGGGACAGGTTTATTATCAGGACCGCTGTTCGCAGGGAAGGTTATATACGGCTTGTATTTATTCAGGATATTTTCAGGTTGCCCGATGAAAAGCTGATTGTCAGGGCAAATATTACAAGTGCGGCAACCCGGGATGGTAAACCGTCACGTCCTGATGAAATTTTAAGAATGTTAAATCTGCAAAAATAAAACGATGGAAAAAAAGAATCTCAGCCGGAGACAGTTTGTAACAACGGTGGCAGCAGGTGCCGGAACGATTTTAATCGGTTCAGCTTCATGTGCAGCATTTGCCGGAAAAGCCAAAACCGCAACCGATCCATTCAGGACAATTACTCTTGGAAAAACAGGGATCAGGACAACGTTGCTTGGAATGGGGACCGGTTACAACGGATATAACCGTACATCAGCAATTACCAGGGCGGGAGTGGCAGAATCTGTTATACGATATGCTTATGAATCAGGTATACGGTATTTTGACTGTGCCGACAGTTATGGAACACATCCTTTCACAGCGGCTGCACTCAAAGGTATCCCAAGGGACAAATATACAATCGGAACAAAAATGTGGGTAACTCCCGGCGGAATCCCTGAAAAAGAAAGACCTGATGCCCGGGTTGTTGTTGACCGGTTCAGGAAAGAACTGAATACAGATTATATCGACCTTGTTCAGCTTCACTGCATGACAACCGGTGAATGGACAAGCCTGCAGAAGAAATTCATGGACGGACTTGAGGATCTGAAAGCAAAAAAAGTGATCAGGGCTCACGGCGTTTCGGTTCATTCATTTGATGCACTTAAAGTAGCTGCTGAAGATCCATGGGTTGATGTTATACATGTCAGGATCAATCCATTTGGTGAAAATATGGATCAACGCGATCCTGCTCTTGTCGTTCCCGTTATTGAAAAGTTCCATAAAGCAGGAAAGGGTGTAATCGGAATGAAAGTAGTCGGAGGTGGTAAGTTCAGGAATGAACCTGAAAAAATTGATCCTTCCTTAAAATATGTCCTTGGTCTCGGTACAGTAGATATGATAATTGTCGGATTTGAATCGACCGCTCAGGTTGACGATTATATTAGCAGAATGAAAAATATAAGTCTTGGATAATTTATCCATGAAATAATATTTATCCACAAAATGAAATATTACAGTCTGTTATTTACCTTCTTAATGCTTCTGAACTTCATGGCTGCAGCCCAGGATAATGATATTTCCGGAATAATCAGAGATGGAACTCAGGTTGAAAAGCTTTCAGGAGAGTTTATATTTACTGAAGGTCCGGTTGCCGATTCCCGCGGCAACGTTTACTTTACCGATCAGCCAAACGACAGAATAATGGTCTGGACGATTGAAGATAAGCTTGCCACATACATGCAACCTTCGGGCAGATCGAACGGACTTTTTTTTGACAGCAAAGGCAATCTCTGGTCCTGTGCTGATGAAAACAATGCTCTCTGGAAAATAGGACCGGGCAAAAATGTGGAAGTTATCCTGAACAAATACAATGATAAGCTCCTGAACGGCCCGAATGATCTCTGGATCGCTCCTGATGGCGGCGTCTATTTTACTGATCCCTTTTACAGACGGTCGTGGTGGGCTCACAAAGACATGCCTCAGGAAAAACAATGTGTTTATTATCTTAAACCGGAGCACAGAACACTTATAAGAGTAGCCGATGATCTTCAGCAACCCAACGGAATCATAGGTACAAAAGACGGTAAAACCCTGTATGTGGCTGATATACGGGCTAATAAAACATGGTCCTATTCAATAGCGGAAGACGGTACTCTCACAGCAAAGAAGCTCTTTTGTGAACTGGGTTCTGACGGAATGACAATTGATAATAAAGGAAATATCTATCTGACAGGCAAAGGAGTAACAGTATTTGATAAAACCGGCAGACAGATCGGCAATATAGCAGTTCCGGAGAACTGGACTGCAAATGTGTGCTTCGGCGGCCGGGACAGAAAAAGCCTATATATTACAGCAAGCAAAGGATTATACAGAATCCGTACACGTAAAAAAGGAGTATATTGATCAATAAATAGCGCCGTTTGTCAAAACGGACGGTGCTTCCTTCAGCTTAAGCCGGTTTTTAATTAAAATTGTATCCTTAAAGAAAAAGGAGAAATCCCGAATATTTTATTGGATTGCTAAATATGGAAGGAACACGAAGGGCAGACATCAGACCCGGGATAGCGGTACTGGTAGAATTAAGTGAGGACAAACGCAGCGGAAGGCTTACAGGAGGAAGAGTAAAGGAGATTTTGACAACGGCACCCATACACCCCCACGGGATAAAGGTAGTGCTTGATAACGGACGAATCGGAAGAATAAAGCAGATAATCTGACATTTCTGCAAAAAGACTTATTCATTACCCGGTCGTTTAACCGGGATTCTTTATTTATCCATCATTCATAAATTTAAGTAAATTTGCACTGGCAAAAAACAGTGTATTTAAACCTTTTGATTTAATGATAAGTTATGGAAAATTCAATGAGATATGAGGATTTTCTGGTCACGTCACTTGGAAACAGTAATGTGGTTACTCCCCTTAAACAGGGTCAGCGTGATGATAGTCCGGTCTATAAATTCGTAAAAGATGATGAAAGGATCCTGTATGATGCATCGATAAGTTATTTTAATAATTGCATGGCAACAGGAGAAACTCCGGTATCATTTGAAAAAGCCGGACCCAAGGAGAATTTATTTTTTGAACCCGCAAAGACAAAAGTCGGGATTGTTACCTGTGGCGGATTGTGCCCTGGTGTAAACAATGTTATAAGAGCACTTGTAAATCAGCTGACTTACAGGTATGGCATCAGCAGGATACTTGGAATAAACTACGGTTATGAAGGTTTAGTATCGAAATATAATCATCCGGTTGTTGAGCTTACCGCACCGATGGTAAGCGACATTCATCTTTCGGGCGGTACATTCCTGGGCACATCCCGCGGGAATCAGAAAGTTGAAGAGATGGTCGATACGCTCGAAATACTTAATATCAATATTCTTTTCTGTATTGGTGGTGACGGTACTTTGAGAGGTGCACATGCAATTCACGAGGAAATAAAAAAGAGAAATTTAAAAATTGCGGTGGCAGGTATACCGAAAACAATTGACAATGATATTGATCTTATACAGAAATCATTTGGCTTTGAAACGGCTTTTTCGATTGCTACAGATGTAATCAGTAATGCGCATAATGAAGCACACAGTGCATATAACGGGATTGCACTTGTAAAACTTATGGGACGTGATTCAGGCTTCATTGCAGCAAGCGCATCCCTGGCAATCCAGGAAGCAAATTTTGTTCTTGTTCCTGAGGTTCCTTTTGATCTTTACGGACCAAGAGGTTTTCTCAGACTTCTTCGCAAACGCCTTGAAGAAAGGCACCATGCTGTAGTTGTAGTCGCAGAAGGAGCCGGCCAGGAATTGTTTGAATCGGGCGAAATGCAGAAAGATGCATCAGGAAATATCAAACATAAAGACATTGGGCTATACCTTAAAGAAAAAATAAAGGAGGAATTCGACGCCAAGGGATTCCCATATTCAATCAAATATATTGACCCAAGCTATATAATCCGTAGCGCAACTGCCAACGCAAACGACAGCAAATTCTGCAGTCTTCTGGCCCAGAATGCCGTCCATGCAGCCGTCGCAGGAAAAACAGATTTTGTGGTAGGCTACTGGAATTATGAATTTACACTCATTCCTATCCCGATGGCTGTCAGACAAAGAAAGAAAATTGATGTCGAAGGCGAACTGTGGTGGAATGTCCTAGAAGCTACCGGCCAGCCGATAAGCATGAAGAATCCCTGATATGATAAAAAATATAATCTTCGACCTGGGAAATGTCCTCCTGAGCTGGAAACCAGGTGAGTATTTTGAAAGATCAGGTTATGATATTGATACAGTCAACCTGATTTTAAACGATGTATTTAAAAGTCCTGAATGGCTTAGCCTTGACAATGGAGATCTGTCCACTCCCGAAGCAATAGACCAAATCGCAGAAAGATCATCCCTGAAAAAGGATTATATATGCTCTCTGTTTGACCTCAGGACAAATATAATCTATCCCCTCAATGATAACATAAAACTCCTTCCTGAGCTAAAGAAAAAGGGATTTAAGCTATACTTTCTTTCTAACTTCCCCCTCGACTTTTTTGAGGAAGTGAAAAATAAATATGAATTCTTCAGTTTTTTTGACGGAGGAATCATTTCTGCCGAAGTCAGACATTCAAAACCAGATATTAAAATCTACAGGATCTTACTTGATAAATATAATCTTCTTCCGGAAGAGTGTTTTTATATCGACGATATTGAAATCAATGTCAGGGCAGCTATGTCAGCCGGTATAAAAGGTTTTTGCAATTATGGCTCTCATGTTTTTTCAGAAGACCTTTATAAAATGCTGGACAGTATAATTTCTGAAGCCGGCCGGTAATCAAAATCTGATTTTTTGATCCCTGACGAGTTAATCAAAAGGAATTTAGCGGTTATAATATTGTATATAAAGATATTATCCAATATTTAATAAAGTAATGCTCCAGTAAGCATTCAGGGAAGATTTTTAAGAAATTCAGTTAAAATAGATGCTTTTTTTCTTCCGATAAGATTTTCGAGATCTTTTTCGGGTATCATCCGGATTTTTTCAACGGAGCCGATTTTTTTCAATAAGATCTCTTTAGTTTTAATTCCTATCCCTTTTATTTCATCCAGATCAGATTTTGTCATTACGGATGATCGTTTATCCCTGTGGAAATTTATTCCGAACCTGTGTGCTTCATTTCTTATCTGCTGAATTATTTTAAGGCTGATTGAGTTTTTATCAAGGTAAATCGGGACACTGTCACCCGGGAAATAAATTTCCTCAAGTTTCTTTGCAATCCCTATTACAGTGACTTTCTCATGAAGATTCAGTTTTTTGAGGCTTTTCATTGCAGAAGACAGCTGTCCTTTCCCACCGTCAATTATTACCAGCTGAGGCAGATTTTCGCCCTCTTCAGACATTCTCTTATATCTTCTGTAAACTATCTCTTCCATTGATGAGAAGTCATCAGGACCGGTTACTGTTTTGACGTTAAAATGACGGTAATCCTTCTTACTGGGTTTTGCGTTTCTGAAAACAACACAGGCAGCTACAGGATTGCTTCCCATTATATTTGAGTTGTCAAAACATTCTATATGTGCTGGTACTTCGCTCATATGCAGATCGTTCCGTAACTTTTCAAGATTCTTTAAAGATCTGTCGGCCGGTAATATAATTTCTCTCCTTTTTTTCTGTTCAAGCTTGTAATACAATGCATTACGCTCAGACAGCTGAAGAAGTCGCAGCTTATCACCTCTTACCGGAACAGTATATCTGATCCCTTCAAATTGTATATCAGGTTTAAATGGCACTATTACTTCAGGGGAGTCGCTTAAAATACGTTGACGTATTTCGGTTATCGAGAATCCAAGGAGTGATTCTTTTTCCTCATCGACCCTGGTTTTTAGATCCAATGTATAGGCCTGGATGATTGCGCCATTAACGACCTTCATAAAATTAACATAGGTGTTATCACTATCCTGAGTCATGGCGAACACATCAACATTTTTTATAGTGGAGCTTACCACTGCCGACCGGCTTCTGAATCTGGACAGGATATCGATCTTTTCCTTGATTGTCTGTGCTTCTTCAAACCTCATATCCTGTGAATATCCCATCATTACTGCCTTCAGATGGTCTATGACCGTAGATATATTTCCTTTAAGTATTTCTTTTATCTGCTGAATGTTCTCACAATAATCATCTTCAGTCTGAAGCCCGACGCAGGGTCCTTTACAATTACCCATATGATACTCCAGACAAACCCTGAACTTTCCCGATTCAATATTGGATTTTGTCAGGCTGAGGCTGCAGGTTCTGATTTTATAAAGACTTCTTATGAGCTCAATAAGAGTCTTTACCATCAATCCGGATGTATATGGGCCGTAATAAAATGATCCGTCTTTAATTGTATTCCGTGTACTGAAGACCCTGGGGAAAGGCTCTTTTTTTATGCATATCCATGGGAATGTCTTATCGTCTTTCAGGAGAATGTTATATCTGGGCTGGTGTTTTTTAATTATGTTGTTCTCAAGTAATAATGCATCCGACTCATTATCAACAACTATATGACGTAATCCATATGCTTTTTTCAGCATTACCGATGTTTTGCCCGACTGGTTTTTGGAAAAGTAAGAACTAACTCTTTTTTTAAGGTTTTTGGCCTTTCCGGCATATATAATATTCCCGTTAATATCAAGGAATTGATATACACCAGGTTTGCCCGGCAGCAGACTTAATATTTCTTCAGGGTTAAGTGGCATGATACAAAGATAGCAATTATAGTAACGGATTGCTTCGGTGTTGCGTAATGATGATCGGAACGGATTGCTTCGTCGCCCCGCCATAGGCGGGCCTCCTCGCAATGACGGTAATTCTCCCGCCGCATCGTGTTACCGTCATTGCGAGGAGCCCCGCTGCGCGGGATAAACTCCGCGACGAAGCAATCCGTTACTAGAAACCGAATGTCTCTCCGAAACTTTCCTTTCCGCGTAACCACACGAAGCGACGAAGCAATCCTATACTATAATTGGTAGGTTACTCCGTAAACAGTGCCATGTGGCTGAAAGATCTCACATCGAAGAGTCCCTTGTCACTTAGCTTGATTTCCGGGATCACCAGCAGGGCCATGAATGACATGGTCATAAAAGGTGCCGACATGGAGCAACCAAGTCTTTTAACCATATCCGATAAATACTCATATTGTTGAGCCACTTCAGAACAAGGCATATCCGACATTATCCCTGCAACATTAAGTTGAAGGGAACAGACCTTCTGCCCGTCAGCGACTGCAAGTCCTCCTTTAAGTCTGACGATTTCGTTTACTACCTGTACGATATCCTCATCCCTGACGCCGATAGCAATGATATTATGGCTGTCGTGTGCCACTGAACTTGCAAATGCCCCATTCTTAAGTCCGAATCCTTTAACAAAGGCCACTGCCGGACCCGCATCCCTGTATCTGTCTTTTACGATGATCTTCAGAATATCTTCAGAAGTATCAGTTTCACAAATACTGTCATTCCCTGTTTCCCTTATTATTTCCTTTGTAAATAGATCTCCGTCGAAAGCAGTGATTATTCTTATTTCCCTGCCTCTGTTTTTTACTGTGAGCTCATTTTTGTTTATATCTGAGCAATGAAAATTATTTACTGGAATTCCGGATTTATATTCGAACAGTACTTTCCCGTTATCATAAACTTTTTCCCCGTTGATCCATGTTTCCGTTACATTCATCTTATCGGGGCTGTCAGTAATTATGAAGTCGGCATTGTCTCCCTGACGAAGTAATCCTGCATCCAGTTTATAGTGGGTCACCGGATTTATTGTTACACTTCTGATAACGTCAAAAAGATCATATCCTTCATTTATAAGGATGGCCACAAGTTTATCGAGATGTCTTTTCTGAAGCATTTCCGGGTGTATATCATCACTGCTGAGCATTATCATGCCGGGAGCTAATCTGTAGAGATCTTTAAGTGCGTTCAGATTTCTCCCTGCACTGCCTTCACGGATTATAACTTTCATGCCCAGGGAAATTTTTTCGAGTGCTTCCTCCAGCGAATTACATTCATGATCTGTGGATATACCAGCCTTTATGTATTTTCTGAGCTCCTCACCTCTCAGCCCGGGGGCATGTCCGTCAACCGGTTTGTTTAATTTCCTGGCTATATCAATTTTTCTCAATACATCCTTATTTCCGTTAATCACACCCGGAAAATTCATCATTTCGGCGAGATATTTTATTTCATCCCTGTTGAGCAGAAGTTCTATTTCCTCCGGACCTAATTTTGCTCCGCCCGATTCAAATTCCGTAGCCGGTACACAAGATGGTGCACCGAAATAGAATCTGAAAGGAGTTTTTCTCCCGTCATTTATCATATAGTTTACACCCTCTATTCCCAGGACATTTGCTATTTCATGTGGATCAGAGACGGTTCCAACTGTTCCACGTGAAACAGCTGCAGCAGCAAATGAACCCGGAGTGATCATTGAACTCTCAATATGGATATGCGCATCAATAAGTCCAGGCATTATAAACCTGTCAGGAACAAGTTCTTTCTTATAAATATCTTTAATTCTGCCCTCACTTATGCATATTCCTCCTCCGAATATCTTTCTGTCATGTATGTCCACTATTTTACCTTCCATTTTCATTTCATATCTGGTTTAGGGTTCAATTCTTGCGTTTATAATTCTCTTTTCGTAAGCGCCGCAGGGGCTCAACGGCTTAACGGCGCAGGGGCTCAACGGCGCAGGGGTACAACTGCGAACATGCTCTTTGCTTCCCGTAATTTTCTTTTGTTCTCACTCCCCCTTATATTGCTCTTCACATTTCGTCATTCTGTCTTTCTTCTCCTTCTTCCTTTCGTCTCTTCATCTCTTCTTCCCTTTATCTCCCCTTCTTTTCATCTCCTCTTCCCTACTCTTATTCACCATTTCTCCTCATCTCCTCTTCTCCTCTTCAATTCGTTTCTATGGTACATGGCACAACGGCGCAACGGTACAGAGGCACAGGGGTTATATTTCTTCTATGGTCACTTCAGAAAATTTCCAGGTACTCGCATAAATGCCACTAATTAGAATTTATATTTTTAAAAATATTTTATAAGTAAATAAAAAATGTTCCACGTGGAACATTTTATCTTCCCAGATACATTAACAGTACATTTACATCAGATGGAGAAACTCCGCTTATTCTTCCTGCCTGTCCTATATTTTCAGGTTTTATCCTTGAAAGCTTTTGTCTTCCTTCAGTAGATATCGATAACAATTCAGAATAATTTATATCATCAGGTATACTGATTTTTTCAAGCCTTTTTATTTTTTCTGCAATCAGTCTCTCCCTTTGTATATAACCTTCATACTTTATTTTGATTTCAGCAGATTCACATATTTCATCAAATATTCCTGAAGATTTCGCCTTAAGCAACTTTTCTTTATCAATAATATTCAACAGCCCCTTAACGGAGACCTGAGGTCGTGTTGCTACAGTTACAGCCTTTACTTTCTGGCTTACAGAACTTGTTTCTTTCGATATTAAAAAATCATTTATTTCCGCAGGATTTATACTCGTCTGCTCAAGGAATCTTATTATCTCTTTTTCTGACTTTCTTTTTTCTTTCAACCTTAATAATCTGTTGTCATCAGCCAGTCCAATATTATGTCCTTTTTCAGTTAATCTTTCGTCTGCATTATCCTGTCTTAACAATATTCTGTATTCTGCTCTTGACGTAAACATCCTGTAAGGCTCATCAACGCCTTTTGTCACCAGATCATCAATCAACACTCCGATATAAGATTCCTCCCTTCCCAGGACCAGGCTATCCTGTCCCTTTATCTTTAACACTGAATTAATTCCTGCCATCAATCCCTGTGCTGCAGCTTCCTCATATCCTGTAGTCCCATTTATCTGCCCTGCAAAAAACAGGTTCTCAATCATTTTTGTTTCAAGTGTATGCCGGAGCTGAGTTGGTTGAAAAAAATCATACTCAATTGCATAACCAGGTCTGAAAATTTCAACATTTTCGAGTCCCTCAACAAGCCTGAGTGCATTTAACTGATATTCAAGTGGCAGACTGCTTGCAAATCCATTAACGTAATATTCTATCGTATCAGTCCCTTCGGGTTCAATAAACAGCTGATGAGAATCTTTTTCACTAAAGGTAACTATTTTGTCTTCTATGCTTGGGCAGTATCTCGGACCCCTGCCCTTAATTCTCCCTGTAAACAGCGGACTATATTTAAGTCCTTTTCTCAGTTCATCATGAACCTTTTCATTTGTATGAGTAATAAAACAGCTTCTTTCTTCTTTTATTGGGAGCGCTTCTGACATAAATGAGAATTTCCGGATATCATTATCGCTTCTTTGTTCTGTCATCCTGGCGAAATCAATAGTTCTACCATCAATTCTTGCACTTGTTCCTGTTTTTAATCTTTCTACAATAAAGCCTGACTTTCTGAGCTGTTCGCTTAAACCCACAGAAGCCTGATCACCTGCTCTTCCACCTGTAATCTTATTAAACCCAACATGAATCATACCATTCAGGAAGGTCCCATTTGTAAGTATAACAGCTTTTGATCTGAATTCAGTTCCTAAAATAGTTTCCACTCCTCCTACCCTTGTTCCATCCAAAATCAGCTTAACAGCCTGTTCCTGCCATATAAAAAGATTTTTCGTGCCTTCCAGAACTTTTCTCCACTCAACAGAGAATTTCTGTCTGTCACATTGAGCTCTTGGGCTCCACATTGCCGGACCTTTTGATTTATTTAGCATCCTGAATTGGATCATGCTTCGGTCTGTCACAATTCCACTCATTCCTCCCATCGCATCAATTTCGCGAATTATCTGTCCCTTCGCAATTCCTCCCATTGCCGGATTGCATGACATTTGTGCCAGTTTGGTCATATCCATGGTTATCAGCAGTGTTTTTGCACCCATTACTGCAGCTGCATGTGCTGCTTCACAACCTGCATGTCCCCCTCCTACTACTATAATATCATAAATGAATTTCGCCATTTACCATTCATTATATTTACAAATCCAGCTATCCTCCAAAGAATGCATAAATTCCTTTTCCTTTACAGTTTTATCCCGGTATCCGCATAAATGTAAAGTCCCATGTATTATAACTCTTAACAGCTCCTCTTTAAAACTAACTTTATAGTTAATCGAATTCTGTTTTACAGTATCTTTACTTATATATATCTCGCCACTTACAATTTCCCTGATACCATAATCAAATGCTATAACATCAGTAAAGTTATCATGTTTTAAGAATTCTCTGTTAATTTTCCGTATGTTAAGGTCACCTGTTAAAATAAAATTAAGGTCACCCGGAATTTTTCCTTCATTCCTGATGACCTTAATCACTAATTCTTTAACTTTCTTTACGTTTCTAATACGGTATTTTATATCATCGTAAAATACGTTAATTTTCAAATGATTAAATTTTAAAAGTCATTGAAACACTGTTTCCAATATTATTGAATTCTATCTCATCAGCCAGCTTTGACATCAGGAAAACACCCCTTCCTGCAAGCAATTCGATATTTTCAGGTAACGTGGGATCAGGGATTTCTGATGGTTTAAAACCTTTACCCTCATCAGTAACAGTTACAATCAGGTTATTGTTCTCCAGAAGAAATTGTACATCAACATACTTTTTAATATCTGATTTATTTCCGTGAACAATTGCATTATTCACTGCTTCCAAAGTTCCTATAAGGATTTTTCCATAGCTGTCCTGACTTATTCCTGCATCATTTGTAAGGGTATCTATTGCATTCTCCACCACTCTGAGATTTTCAACTGCCGATCCTATTCTTACTGTTTTTAGCATTTCCTCAATTTAAATTCCTTATACTAAATTACACAAAATATGTTTCAGTACAATTTAAATTTTTGAAATCCATTCTTCAGGATTCAGGGCATTTTTTTGTTCAAATATCATGAACTTTAAAATACAGTTATTATCCGAACCCGGATCGGAATAAACCTCTCCAACATCCTGTTTTGTCTCAACTTTATCTCCTTTTTTTACCCTTACATTCACAAGGTTACTATATACAGTCAGAAATGTACCATGTCTGATAATGATTGTGATATTTGCACCGGCAATAGCAGAAATTGCCGATACTTCACCTTTAAATACACTTCTCGCATTAATCTTACCGTTACTTGTAATTTCTATTCCTTTATTTTCTTCCGTCACATATTTAAGTACAGGGTGCTGATGTACTCCAAAATGTGAAGTAACAATCCCTCTTTCGACTGGCCATGGTAATCTTCCCTTATTTTCCTGAAAATTTTCACCGATGAGTTTTTGTTCAGGAGTCATATCACTTTTTAATGCTCTTTTTCTCTCCTCTTCAATGATTTTCGCAATTTCAGCATCTATCCTCTTTGCTATTCTTTTCTTATCTTCCAGTTCTCTCCTTAACTGTTTTTCCCTGTTTCCAAGTGACTGCACCATGTTTTGCTTTCTTGCCTGTTCACCTTTTAACAGATCTTTCTGTTGAATTTCCTTCATCTGTAAATCTGAAATATACTTAAGATCGCTTTCCAGTCTTTTCTTTGTATTTTCTATCTGTCCCCTAAGCTCCCGTATAATCTCAGATTCGTTTCTCCTGTATTTTGTAATTTGTTGAAGATATTTCAGTCTTCTATATCCCTGATTAAAATCTCTCGATGATAATATGTATACCATATCAGGATTTACTTTTTTTGTCTTGTAGGAGTTAATTATTGAAAGTGAATAGTCTTTTTTTAAGACCTCCAGATCGCTTTCCATCATCTCAAGGGCAATTTTATTGATCCCAATCCTTTCATTTAAAAGTGATATTTCTTCATTCATTCCATTAATTATCGATTCTCTGAGATTAACTTTATTCACTATTATTCTTAAGGCCTGGACACTTTCCTTCCGCTCTTTTGCGGTACTCTTCAACATGTTATCGACGTAAGTAATTTCTTCCATTGCCTTTTGCCGCTGTGCTTCAAGCTCTGCCTTTGTCTGTGCTGCTGCAACACCAAAACAAAAGAATATAATAATATTTAAAAGACTTAAAACTTTCATTTTAAGATAATTCTTTCATAGTTTCTGCCAGAGATAAATTCCAGCTCGCGTTGATCAGCAAAATCTATTGATATAATTTCAATCAGAATTTTTGTTTTCCCTGATACGTCTTCAAGTGATATACGTCCCGGGTATAATGAATTTCCCTCCGATTTAAAATTCCCGAACTTCATATTTATACCAGCCGTACCATATTTCTCACTAACAGTAACAGAGGTGACTTTAGCACTCTTGCAATCCAATGAATACCATAGTTCTTTATTATGATGATACCCTTGAATTTCCGAAGTGCCATTGCTGCAATCTTTGAGAACCTCTGTCTCAGTAAGTCCATCCAGATAATCCCCGAATACAAGCGGCAACAAATCAGCTGAAACTCCGTATTTATTTGAAAGATAATCACTTGATCCACAATATAGTCTTCTGTATATCCTGTCGTTAATTAATACAGTATCAGACGTTACCATCGCTCTTGCAGCTTCAATTCCTGAACGGTTCCTTATAGTGACAAGATAATTTCCGTTTCTTCTGTACTTTATCGATGCGATCAATTTTTGTTCTTCTCCGTTGTTTATTACTTCAACATTAGCTTTAAGAATGTTGAAATCTTTAGCTGTAAGGTTACTTCCAATTATTCTTTCTGTGAGGCTCATATCATTTTCAACGTTCCTGACCGCTGGTATAGTGACATTTGCCTTCCTAACAGCAGTACAACCGGATAAAATGACCGTAACTATTAATATTATCTCTTTCCACGACATTTCTCTATTTCATTTAAAAGTTCGGTTTTGGAGCTGTCCAGTTCTATTGCCTTTTTCCAGTTCAAAACAGCCTCATTACAGTTATTTCTCTTCCTTTTTATAAAACCCATATGCTCATAAAATTCAGCATCGCTTTTCTCACTTCTGCTTATTACTGACTGCATAATCTTTTCTGCTTCCTTAATTTTTCCTCTTTTGTAAAGTACCCAGGCGTAGGTATCCAGAAATGTATAGTTATCTTTTTCTTTTTCAATGACTTTTTTTGCCATTTCTTCGGCTTCCTTTAGCTTGAGGTTTTGTTCAGCAAGGTAGTATGCGTAATTATTCAGAATTGTCAGATCGTCTTTATTACTATTCATTGCATTTTCAAAAGTTTCAAATGCTTTTTCAAAGTCCTTCATTTTATAGTAAATATCTGCTCTTGTCGATAATACCTGCAATAGCATTTCTTCGTTGTCGCCGGCCAGAATTTCAGCTTTTCTTACTTCCTCAAGAGCTGTATCATAGTTACCGTTTTCAGTTGCACCTGCGGCATAAAGCATCTTTGCAATAAACGATCTGTTGAATTTTAAAGCACATTCTGCTCCTCTCTTTTCAAGGTTTTTATAATCCTTTTCTTCAAGATACACAAGTAAAAGCTTTTCCCAGGCAAAATAATTCTCAGGTCTTTTAGCTATAATCTCTTCGAGTCTTTCCCCTGCTTCCTTCAATTTATTCACCTTAATTAATAGTTCGGGCCTTAACAGTTCGATAATTCCATCATTATTATATTCAGCCTCTAAAATCATCAGTGACATAGTCAGCTCTTTTTCCTTGATTTTTACCAGATCCTGAGTTTCAAGGATTTTTGCGAATAACGAAATTTTATCTTCCCTTGTTACTTTTTCATTAATTATAACAGTATTAATAAGTTGTATAAGGTCATCATATTTTTTATCACTTATAAGAAAATCGCATAGTGATAATAAAGTTTCCGGGCTATCAGGATTACGTTCCAACAGCATATTGTAGACTTCCATTGCTTTACCGTTTTCTCCTTTCTGCCTGTATATTTCCGCCAGTAAACCATTATATAACAATTCGTCGGGGAAATCCCTCAGCAGTTTCTCAACAAGCACCTGAGCCTCACTATATTTTCCCGATCTTATAAGATTCCTCACATTTGCCAGTGTAGAGGTTTCATTAATTCCATATTTATTATCAAGCCTGTTAAAAATTATCCCTGCCTTATCATATTTTTCATTTTCAGAATAAAGATTTCCGAGCGCCAGCAGCAGTTCCTCCTTTTCAGGGTATTTCTCAACTGCCATCTGATAATACACTATTGCACTGTCCAGATTCCTTTCCTGGTAATACACTCCCGAGAGCATCATCAGATACCATAGATTATCAGGCTGGATCTCAACCGCTTTACGTGCGAATTTCTTCCCGTTCTTAAGATCGCCTCCTGAGAGTACTATCTGAGCCATCTGATAGTAAACTGCATCGCTTGAGGGATTAAGTTTGGCACATTGTTCAAAGTATTTCAGAGCTTCGCCGTTGTTACCCATAAGTTTTTGCTTTACAGCCTCAACAAATACATAATCAAACACTGCCGAATCATACTCTTTTCCCCTGGTTATATCATTAATGGCCGGCGTAATCTTCTTATTACATGAAGTTATGGAACTAACGATGAGGATTATAACCCAAATATTTAATAACAATCTTTTCTTCATTTCTTATTTCTTTCCAGTATGACCGAATCCTCCCGAACCTCGTTCTGTTTCTTCAAGAACATCAACTTTTATCCACTCAGCTCTCTCATGTTTGCTTATCACCATCTGACATATCCTGTCGCCATCTCTTATAACGAAATCTTCTTCAGATAAGTTTATCATTATTATACAAACTTCTCCACGGTAATCCGAATCGATAGTCCCCGGAGAATTTAATATACTTATTCCCTTATTTATCGCCAGTCCGCTTCGTGGCCTTATCTGGGCTTCATAACCCACAGGGATCTCAAGATACAAACCCGTTGGGATCAATGCTCTCTTACCCGGACTAATTATAACATCTTTTTCAAGATTTGCCCTGACATCCATACCGGCCGATGCAATTGTAGAATATTCAGGCAGATCATGTCCGGATTTATTTACTATCCTGATCTTCATTTATAACTTTTTTTGAAAAATACTGTCAAAAAATGATCTCTGTACTGTGCGAATATTATAAAAAGAACAATTAATACCGTATTTATAGCAATTTCAGCAATTAAACCCGGGTATTTGAAAATCCTTGAAAAAATAACAATCATGCCTGCCAGTATGAAATAAGGCATAAGTTCCTTCATCCTGTACTCTATTTTAAAGTGTTTTTCAGCCAGAATGAAAGATAGTATAATCATACTTCCGTAAGATGCAATATGAGCCCATGCTGATGCCATATAACCATAGGCAGGAATAAAGATTACATTTATAAGAATGGTAACTGCTGCACCGGTAAATGTAATGTAAATTCCATATTTTGTCAGATCATTTAATTTATACCAGATGCTGTGATTCATATATATTCCGTAAAGAAGATATCCCATGCTTACAATCGGTACTACAATTACTGAAGATCTGAATAATTCCCCGATTATCAGACTGAATCCTGCAATATAAAGATTAATAACGAGGTATACCACTATCATCGAAATTACAAAGAACTTCATTACAAAAGCGTATGTTTCCTTTGCTCCGGTTGATTTTGCTCTTTCAAAGAAAAACGGCTCCGCTGCAAATCTGAACATCTGTATGAAAAGTGACATCAGTACTGCAATTTTATAACCTGCTCCATATTCTCCCAGTACTTCAAGTCCATCTCCATTAGCTGCCATTCTCCTTAATATTATCTTATCAAGAGCTTCATTCACTGCGCCGCCCAGACCAGCTATCATCAGAGGGAAGGAATAACTGACCATCTTAATCCAGATATCTCTTCTGAACACAGGTTTGATTTTTATAATGTAAGGAAGCAATAATATGAGCGTTGCAGAACTGCCTATAAGATTTGCAAGAAATACATAACCAACGCCATATTCCGGATCATAGACTTTTGAAAACCATCCGTTGCTCCTTTGGTAAATATCAGGCGCTATGAAAAGAAGAAAAACAACAGCGATAATGGTGAAAATCACATTCAGAATCTTTATCAGACTGAATATAACCGGTTTATTATCTTTTCTTAATCGTGCGAATGGAATGGCTGCAAATGCATCTATAGCTACTATAGCAGCAAACATTTTAATATATTCAGGATTTTCACTGTATTTCAATAAAGTCGAAACAGGTTTAATGAAGACAAAAACCAGGATCACAAACAGCAATGAAGAAGTGAATAAACTTATTAAAGCAGTCGAATATACCTTTTCATAATTTTCCTTGTTTTGCGAAAACCTGAAAAAACCTGTTTCCATTCCGTATGTCAGAATTATTAGCAGAAATACCATCCATGCGTATAGTTCTGTAACAATTCCATACTCACCTTTGTCGAATATCCTCGTATACAAAAATGTGAGTATTCCATAGTTAAGGAATCGCGGAACGATAGTTCCAAAACCGTAGACCAAGGTTTGTTTTGCTAAAACTCTGACTTCGTTCACTTTATTAAAATGAATGCAAAGATAGTCGTAAGAATTTAATTTTTCGAAATAACAAATAAATCAATTTCAGCTTATTTTAAAAATCATTCTTTACAATGATGCTTAAAGTTAGATATCTTTACGCAGGTTATCAGGCTATAATGTTTATCAAATTGTAACAATCATGAACAAACCGCGATTAAAACCGATTCTTCTATTAATATTCCTTATTCTTGTCAGCTGTAAAACCACAGGAAGCAATGAGAATACGATAGTCCTCATTAAGACCACGCTCGGAGATATCAAGATCAGGCTTTATGACGAAACTCCGCTTCACAGGAATAATTTCACCAAGCTTGTAAATTCCGGCATTTATGACGGAGTATTATTTCATCGTGTCATAAATTCCTTTATGATACAGGCAGGTGATCCCACAACAAGGCAATCCGGTTTACCGCAGGGTTTAGATTCTATTTCAAATTATACAATTCCTGAGGAGTTCCGTTCCGGATATTTTCACAAAAAAGGAGCCCTTGCTGCAGCACGTGAAGGCAATGAAGTCAATCCGGAAATGAGGTCTTCAGGAACACAGTTTTATATTGTTCAGGGGACAAAGCTCACAGAAACCGATCTTAACCAGGCTGAACAAAGGATTAATAATAACCTCAAGCAGGCAATGTTCATAAAATTTCTCAGGGAGATTTCCGATAGTGCACGAATTTCAGGCATCCAGGTTTCTGATGGTGAAATACAGGAAAAGGCTTCGGCTAAAATGTTTGAATATCTGACAATAAATGAAAGCTACAAAATTCCCGCGGATCAACGATCAGTATACACAACCCTGGGTGGTGTACCCCGTCTTGACGGAACGTATACAGTCTTTGGTGAAGTAACTGAAGGCCTCGATGTTGTTGACAGAATAGCTGCCGTAAAGACTGATAATACTGATCGCCCTCTGTCTGATATCAGGATATTGAAAATGAAAATTATTTCCAAATAAAAATATATTAATACTAAACTTTTTATAAATGCTTTCCAGAATAAATTCTTTAATCACCGAAATTAATTCCCTTCAGATAAATGATCCTGTAGAGCTGGAAACATTCCGTATTAAATATCTTGGAAAAAAAGGTATTATTTCAGATCTCTTTGAAGAATTCAGGGATGTCTCTCCTTCCGATAAAAAGAATATTGGCCAGATTCTTAATAAATTAAAGCAAACTGCAACTGATAAATATAACGATTTTAAAAACCGGTTAAGTTTTTCTTCAGCCAGTTCAGGACAAAATGATCTTACAAGGCCATGTTATCCCTGGGAATTAGGATCACGTCATCCTATTTCAATAATCAGGAATGAGATCATCAGAATATTTGAGAGGATAGGTTTTACAGTATCTGAAGGTCCTGAAATTGAAGATGATGATCATAATTTCACCTGTTTAAATTTCGCTCCCGAGCATCCGGCGAGGGATATGCAGGATACATTTTATATTTCAAGGATTTCTTCAGAGGATTCAAATCCCGGAGATATATTGCTTCGTACTCATACGTCTTCTGTCCAGGTTAGGGTTATGCATAATCAGAAGCCTCCGATAAGGACGATTTCACCGGGCCGTGTATTCAGGAATGAAGCAATATCTGCAAGGGCACACTGTATATTTCACCAGGTAGAAGGTTTATATATTGATGAAAATGTATCCTTTGCCGATCTCAAGCAGACTCTGCTTTTCTTTGCCAGGGAGATGTATGGTAAGAATACAAAAATAAGGCTCAGGCCATCATACTTCCCGTTTACTGAACCTTCCGGGGAAATGGATGTAAGCTGTACTATCTGCGGGGGGAAAGGATGTAATGTTTGTAAATATACAGGCTGGCTTGAGGTGTTAGGTTGCGGAATGGTTCATCCTGCCGTCCTTGACGCCTGTAATATTGACAGTGCAAAATATACAGGATTCGCATTCGGCATGGGCATTGAAAGACCTGCAATGTTAAAATATCAGGTTAATGATCTCCGGCTTTACTTTGAAAATGATATAAGGTTTCTTGGACAATTCAGTACTTCATTTTAACTGTTTGAACTTATAATTCAGATTTTTGTTAACAAGTGTAATTATTTACGCAGATGAAGCAGCATGATGTCTCAGTTCCGGTATGTGACAAATGTTCAGCTGAAACAGGGTCTATATTCAGGCACCTTACAGCTGAAGAAGGCGATATGATCAATTTTAAGAAGGAGTTCCGCCAGTTCAGACGTGGTGACGTTTTGTACAGGGAAGGAAGCCGGATAAGCGGATTTTACTGTATCCACAGCGGTATAATCAAGGTTTTTAAAACAGGGTTTGACGGTAAAGAACAGATCATCCGCTTTGCAAAACCCGGGGATATAATCGCCTACAGAAGTGTCCTGAGTAATGAGGTTGCCTGTACATCAGCCAAGGTTATTGAAGATTGCAATGTGTGTTTTATTCCTTCTGATATACTGATATCATTCGTCAGATCAAATCCCGTCTTTGCCCATGAACTGTTAAAGCTTGCATGTCATGAGCTTGGGGAAGCAAATTCATTCATCACAGATATTGCCCAGAAAACAGTGAGGGAAAGGCTGGCAGAAATCCTCCTTGTTCTTATAAATGATTTTGGACTTGATGATCAGAATTATCTCAAGATCTCTCTGACCCGTGAAGAACTAGCAAATATTATCGGGACAGCAACAGAATCTGTGATAAGGCTCTTATCTGAATTCAAGGCGGATAAGCTTGTTGAACTTACCGGCAGGAGGATAAGGATAATGGATGCCAGGGGACTTGAAAAAATAAGTAATGTTTTTGATTGAACTTAAGCCCTGAACATTTCAGAAAAGTGTTCCCGTAAGATCATTCCTGTAAATTTTACCAAGATGCTTATATGCATGTTCGGTTGCCTCACGACCCCTGGGTGTTCTTTTGAGGAATCCTTCTTTTATAAGAAACGGCTCATAGACTTCTTCAATAGTTCCGCTTTCTTCGCCCACAGCTGTTGCAATAGTATTTAAACCTACAGGCCCTCCACTGAATTTATTCACGATGACCGATAATATCCTGTTGTCCATTTCATCTAGTCCGTACTGGTCAATGTTAAGTGCATTAAGGCCATACTTTGTTATATCTATATCGATCTTTCCTGATCCTTTAACCTGTGCAAAATCCCTTATCCTCCTCAAAAGGGCATTCGCTATTCTTGGTGTTCCCCTGCTTCTTTTCGCAATTTCAACAGCTGCAATCTCATCTATCTTTATGTTCAGTATACCTGCCGATCGGTTCACTATTCCGGTAAGTATATCATGATCATAATATTCAAGGTGAAATTTTATTCCGAATCTTGCTCTGAGGGGACTTGTCAGCAGCCCGGATCTTGTTGTTGCACCAATAAGCGTGAAATTATTGAGATTAAGTTGTACTGATCTTGCGCTTGGCCCCTTATCGATCATGATATCAATCTGGTAATCTTCCATGGCTGAATAAAGGTATTCCTCAACTACTGGTGAAAGTCTGTGTATTTCGTCGATAAAAAGTACATCACCTTCTTCCAGATTTGTCAGAAGACCCGCAAGATCACCCGGTTTATCCAGAACCGGACCGGATGTTACCCGGAGATTTACTCCAAGTTCATTTGAGATTATTGCGGCAAGAGTTGTTTTTCCAAGGCCAGGCGGACCATGCAACAATACATGGTCGAGCGATTCTCCTCTTTGCTTTGCAGCGGTAACAAAAACAACAAGATTATCAATAACCTGTTGCTGTCCTTTGAAATCGTTGAAGGAAACAGGTCTGAGCTGCCTGTCTATTTCCTGGTCGTTAGCTGAATCGGATTCTTTCCTGATGTTAAAGCTTTCATCCATGAAGCAAAGTAACTATTTTATAAGCTTTGTATCGCTCTCAGGAAGATTTATTTTCACTCCGTTAATACTAACTTCAACATCATCCTTATATGTAATTGTCAGAAAAGGCGCTCCGTTTTCATCAAATTTCTTCCAGGTTCTTTGTCTTATACCTGTTCTGTAATACTGTTCTTCTTTTAATTTCCCTGTATCATAATAATAAAGATGCTGCCCGTCCGGATTGCCCTGGAGATAATTCCCTTTAAATTTTAAGGTGCCATTACTGTAATAGGATTTCCATTGTCCGTCTTTCAGGCCTATAATGTAATTCCCTTCTTCAGTATAATCGCCCGTGGTGATCTTCCATTTGCCATTCTTTTCACCGTCAGTATATTGGCCCTGTGCAATAATATCTCCTTCTGATGAATACTCGACATAGATCCCGTCTCTTTCACCCTGGAAATATTCTTCTTCTCTCAGGACTGCACCGTTGTCATAATACCATTTCCATAATCCGTCAGGCCTGCCGTTATTATATGAACCTGTTTGTTCAAGCTTCGATGATGCATTATAGAATTTCCATGTTCCGGTACGTCTGTTGTCCGTATATGTCCCTTCTGACAATATCTTTCCGTCAGGATAAAAGTTCTTCCATTTTCCGTTTGAATTTCCGGCCTCATCAACTATACCTTCTGATAACAGCAAACCATTATCGTTATAAATGAATGAATTGGATACCTTACCATCTTTTGAGAATTCACGATGTGTTCCAACAGGTACATTATTCCTGTATGGTCCGCTATAAATCAGTTTATTATCGCTGTCGTACCTGTTAACAATTTCTATATCAGGTTCATCTTCAACCCTTGATTTAACAATTGCCCCGTTATCATATAACATTGTAACTGTAAGCATTCCCCTGCTGTCGTATTCCTTATAATAACCATGAAGAAGGTCATCTTTAAATGTTCTTTCTATTTTTATTCTGCCAGAAGGATAAAAATCCTTCCATTCACCCTGTTTTAAACCTTTTGCATCGGTCCTGTTTATCCTTTCCCTGCTGATAAGAAAATCATTATTGTATTCAAGGAGGGTAATTATCTCTCCTTTCTTATCATATTCCTTAGCTAATCCTTCTTTTTTCCCTTCATTGTAAGTTATTGTCTGCTGAACTTTTCCGTCGGGATAATAAAAATATGCAGTACCTTCTTTCCTGTCGCCTGCATATAATTCTTTTGACCATAGATAAATACCAGTTGCAGGATCTTTTTTATACCTGTAATAATAGCCGTTCTTTTTACCGAACAGGTAACTGATTTTTTCAGTTGTATCTCCTACCTGATCATAGAATATCCATATACTGTCAAGAAGGAAACTTGTGCGTTTACCCTCGGATTTCTTCACACCTGTAACATAATAACTTTTCCAGTATCCTTCAGGCTTACCGTTTTTAATAAGTCCTTCACTTGAAACTGATCCGTTAGGATATCTGAATACATGATATCCGTCACTGAGAAGCTCATTTCCCTGAGGGTATACTGCGACTGCAGAAATAAATAAAACAAAAACTATCAAAGTCTTTTTCATCATTTACCTGTTACAAGGGTTTTTGAAATATCCAGCATCCGGAAGATCGGACGTCGGGCATCAGAAATTAGTTTGCTGTCAAGGATTATTTCCGGTTCTTCATCCTTAAGGCAATTATAAATCTTTTCAATAGTTATCATTTTCATAAAATTACATTCACTGCATCCACAGGTTGAATCTCTGGGGGGTGCAGGAATAAACTTCTTATCAGGGTTTGCCTTCTTCATCTGATGAATGATACCAGGCTCAGTTGCAATTATATAAATTTCACCATTATCTCTTTTCGTAAAATCAAGAAGACCTGCCGTTGAACCAATATAATCTGCAACCAGTCTTACCGGTAATTCACATTCAGGATGTACAATTACTTTTGATCCCGGATTTTCTGATTTTAGTTTTAAGATTGCTTCAATTGAAAACTCTTCATGAACATGGCATGTTCCATTCCATACAATTATGTCACGCCCTGTTTCATTCATAACATAATTACCCAGGTTCCTGTCCGGTGCAAATATTATCTTTTCATTTTCAGGAAGGGATTTAATGATCTGAACCGCATTGGATGAAGTACAGCTTATATCTGATAAGGCTTTTATCTCAGCTGTTGTATTTACATATGTTACAACAGTACGTCCGGGGTTTTCATCAATGAACTTCTTAAAATCTTCCGCTTTACAAGAATCTGCAAGAGAACATCCGGCATTAATGTCGGGGAGGAGTACTTTTTTCTCAGGTGCAAGAATTTTGGCTGTCTCAGCCATGAATTTCACTCCCGCGAATAAAATAATGTCTGAATCATTTGATGCGGCTTTCTGCGAAAGTGCAAGGGAATCACCAACAAAATCGGCCAGATCCTGTATTTCCCGCAGCTGATAATAATGAGCCAGGATAATTACATTCTTTTCCTTTCTGATTTTATTTATTTCCCGTATATAATCTATATCTTTCTGCTCTTTCATTTGTTTTCATGTAAAGTAACATCATATATATAACATTATTTTATAATAATTAATATTTATGATGGTTATAATATGCTGTTAATTGTGTTTGAATTTTAAGAAGACTTTTATTGTTTTTTTCGCAACTATTATAAAGCAAACATCTTTTCAACAGTTCAAAAAACATACCATTTTTGATAATCAGGACGTTGATGTTTTAATTAACAGATGTTAATAATAACATATCAGTAGCTGTAATGAAACAAATTTATATTTTTAAATGTTCATTTAAGGTTTATTTCCTGACATTATTTTATTAAAAGTTTCCTGTAAATGTTTTAATTCCGGTTAAAACCGGGAAATATTTTAAAAATTAAGAATTTTACACTTTTTAACTACAGGTTTTCTACAAATTATTAACAGGATCAGATGGTTCTTAAATTTGATGTACTTTGTGAATATTTAATATAAGACGGTGAAAAAGAAAAAAATTGCAATAGTATCGGACCATGCCGGATTTTATCTGAAGCGGAAACTTCTTGACTTTCTTAACAAGCAGAAATATGAAGTTAAGGATTTCGGGACATTTACGGAAGAGATGGTTGATTATCCTGATTTTGGTCATAAGATGGCCGAAGCGGTTGCAGCAGGTGAATATGAGCTGGGTATTTCAATATGCGGTACAGGCAATGGAATAAATATGACTGCGAACAAGCATCAGGGTATAAGAAGTGCATTATGCTGGAATGAAGAAATAAGCAGACTGGCAAGAGCACATAACGATGCTAATGTATGTGCATTACCGGGCAGATTTATTTCAGAATCGGAGGCCTATCTGATAGTCAGGGTATTTCTTGAAACTGATTTTGAAGGTGGCAGACATAAGAGAAGAATTGATAAAATACCTTTAAAACTGTACTGATATGCTGTCAAATTCATCACGTTATGGTATCAGGGCAGTAATGTATCTCGCCAGCCGGCCTGAAGGGAAAAAGATGACTGATATAATTACTATTTCAAAAGATCTGAATCTGCCTGCACCATTTCTTGGAAAGATACTTCAGCAGCTTGCCAAGCGTAAGATACTCATCTCACTTAAAGGTCCGCATGGAGGCTTTTCGCTCTTAAAAGATCCGGGAGATATTACCCTTCTTGAAATAATTAAAACAATAGAAGGGGATGATATTTTCAGTAATTGTATAATACATAACAGCACATGCAGATCATATGTTACTTTGCACAGGAAAAAATGCGCCCTTCACGATGATTATTCTTCGATACGAAAAGATCTTGTGAAGCTTTTCAGTAAGAAAACAATAAATGATCTGGTGAGAAAAGCCGGCGAGTCTGATCAGATAATTATTTAGATTTATTCAGAAAATGATATGGCTTGAAAAACAGCCAGAGAAACAGAGCAGAAAATACTCCGCCTGTGTCGGCAATCATATCCAGTATCTCTCCTTTACGGTTTCTTGTGAATTCCGATTGCATGAATTCAACAATAATGCCGAAGAAAAAAGGAATAAGAGCCATTAACAGAAGCTTTCTGGTGTCTGTAAGCGAACGTCTGTGTTCCAGTATCATTGTTCCCATAAGTAGAAAATACAGGCCAAAATGAACAAATTTGTCTAAATGGGGTATATCAAAAAAACCAGACCTTACAAAAGTACTGGGAGTAGCCATGCTCAGATACAAAATGATCAGTGAAACAGTGATAGTATAGATATTATTTTTAAGAATGTTCATTTCTTTTTGCGGCAAATGTATTAATTAGTCATCTTAAATCATAGAAAATTCTAATCAATTGTTTTTCTTTGTGTTTGTGAAAGCATTCTAAACCAATGGCAGGAATTTATCTACATATCCCTTTTTGCAGGAAACTTTGTTATTACTGCGATTTTTATCATGTCATTTCCCATGATGATAATTCATTGTTTCTAAGTGCTTTGAGAAAAGAAGCGGATTTGAGGTCTGATTATCTGGCAGGGTATTCTGTTTCTACAATTTATCTGGGAGGAGGAACCCCTTCTGTATTCAGTCCAAAAGAAATAGGGTCGCTGCTTGATCATCTCAGGCAACGATTCTTTGTCGAAAAGGAAAATGAGATAACAATAGAACTGAATCCTGATGATGTGACACAGGATTATGTAAAGGAACTGGCTGATACCGGAGTTAACAGAGTCAGTCTGGGCATTCAGTCGTGGCGTGATGAAGATCTTAAAATGATGAACCGGCGACACTCGGCAGCCCAGGCACATGATTCACTGATGAGACTTTCAGAAGCTGGCTTTAAGAACATTTCTGTTGATCTTATCTATGGGATTCCCGGTATGGGTACCACTGAATGGGCATCCGGCCTTGATAAAACTCTTGCATTTGATATTCAACATCTTTCAGCATATCATCTGACAATTGAACCCGGAACTGTATTTAACAGGATGAAAGAAAAAGGAACTCTTGTTGAGATCGATGAGGATGAAAGTACGGCTGAATTTAATATCCTTCTGGAAAAAACAAGTCAGGCAGGATTTATTAATTATGAAATTTCGAATTTCGGAAAGCCTGGATATTTTTCGATTCACAATACAAATTACTGGAAACAGGTACCTTACCTGGGACTCGGGCCATCTGCACATTCATTTAACGGTTATTCAAGACAGTGGAATATCAGAGACATTAAAAAATATATTAAATCGACTAATTCCGGAATACCCAGTTTTGAAAGAGAAGAGCTTGATATAAAGACCAAATTCAATGAATATGTGATGACTTCTCTGAGGACAATGTGGGGTATTGATCTTGAGTATATTGAAAAGATATTTGAAAAAGAGGGTTACGATTATATAGTAAATCTCAGCGGTAAATTTATTGATTACGGCCTGATGAAGCAGGATAATAAAAACCTGATCCTTACGAATCAGGGTAAAATGATATCGGATAATATTATTTCCGAATTTATAATGCCACCATCATAGTGGAAATCATTTCTTTGCCAGCGAGAATGTTGTCCGGCCAATTTTATTATCTTCAAGATAGAGCTCAATGCTGTAGTTCCCTACAATAAAATCACCGGTATTGGACAGGAAAATGCACATCTCGAGATCCTGGTTCATATAATCGGCTGTACGTTTTTCGGAATAGATTATTTTATTTCCCCTGTAATCAAAAAGATTGTCAGGGCTTCCTGTAATGACCAGTGAATCAGGTCTTATAACCCTCATGAATACTTCTTTTTGTCCGGCCCCGGCAATCGCATTTTCCCTAAGGGTAAAGCATACCCTGAGTGATTCCATCAGATTTATTCTGTTTGTCTCTTTCCTTTTTCTGTTCAGGGCTGCTGCTGTAATATTTTTAGCCTGAATGACAGACGCGGTCACTACCTTTGTCGTAAGTTCTTCTTTTTCTTTTTCGAGCTGGACATTAGTATTCTGAACTTTTGCAATCTCCTGTCTGAATTGTGTATTTTCAGCCACAAGCAGCTTATTACGTGAATTAAGAGAGTCTATCTGAACGATATAGCTCTTCATAATTTCTCTCATTGTGGTGATCTCGCTCCTGTATTTCTTTATAAGCTGGGCATTTGATGCATTTATTGAGAGCAGCTGGATGATCCTTTTCTTTTCCTTTTCAAGGTTGGCATTGAGTGTATCGTTATTTGTCTTCATGGTATCATATGCAGCTACCATAAGCTTTAATTCATTTGCCAGTGAATCTTTTTCCTGGGTCAGGACTGTTTCCATTTCAACCATTTTACTTTTCTGGTCGAAATACATTACAACAAGGAAGATAAGAGCGGCTGCAAGGATGATAGAAAGTGCTATCATTCCGATAGGAGTGTTCTTTTTATTTGTCTGGTCAGTCTGATAATTTGTTTCCGCCATTATAGATATCTTTAATTATGTGAATGGTTTGCAAAAATATAAAAAATAATAATTACTCTCTATAATATAAAATCCGGATCAATTCTTAAATTTACAGTTGGCAATATATTACTTAACATATTAATTATCAATTGTATGAGCGGCTTTTTTGGTGTAATCTCAAAGCAAGACTGTGTTCAGGATGTTTTTTACGGTACCGATTACCATTCTCATTTAGGAACAAAACGTGCCGGGATGGTGTTTATTGTTCCGGGCAAGGGATTCCGGAGGTCGATCCATACCCTTGAAAATTCATATTTCAGGACAAAATTTGAGGAAGATCTTAAGGATTTCAAAGGCAATTCCGGAATGGGAATAATAAGTGATACTGATCCTCAGCCGATCCTGTTTACTTCACATCTGGGGCGTTTCGCTATAGTTACGGTATGCCGGATGATAAATATTTCAGAGCTTGAAGAACATATATTAAATCAGAAACAGCATTTCACGGAAAATTTCGGAGGAAATATTAATCCCACCGAGGTTGTTGCCAGTCTGATCTGTGAAAAAGACAGTTTTACGGAAGGTATAGAAAATGTATTTGAAAATGTTAAGGGTTCCTGTTCGCTGATGATCCTGACGGAGGATGGGATCATAGCTGCAAGGGATAAGCTGGGCAGAACTCCGGTTATAATTGGGAAAAAAGAAGGTGCTTATGCCATTGCCTCAGAGTCCTGTTCTTTCCCGAACACCGGTTTCGATCCGGAATATTACCTCGGACCCGGGGAAATTGTCCGGATAACGGCTGAAGGCTACACACAGTTGAGGAAACCGGGAGATAAAATGCAGATATGTGCATTCCTGTGGGTATATTATGGTTATCCGCCTTCTTATTATGAAGGGATAAATGTGGATGAATGCCGTTACAGATGCGGAGCCGCTTTGGCAAAACGCGATTCGGTTCAGGCCGATTTTGTATGCGGGATACCCGATTCCGGTGTTGGACATGCAATTGGTTATGGAAATGAAAAGGGGATACCCAATAAACGTGCATATTCAAAGTACACTGCAACCTGGCCCCGAAGTTTTCTTCCTGCATTCCAGGAACAGAGAGATCTTGTGGCAAGAATGAAGCTTATACCCAATAAAGCTGTTATTAAAGGTAAGAAAATGATCTTTATTGATGACAGTATCGTAAGGGGAACCCAGCTGAAGGATAATACAAATGACATGAGGAAATGCGGTGCAAAAGAACTGCATATGAGAATTGCCTGTCCACCACTTCTTTATCCCTGTGATTTTCTGAATTTTACGCAGTCCCGTACACCCATGGAGCTTGCCGCCCGCAGAGCCGTTAAAGAACTTGGGGGAGATGACAGTGAATTAAAGGAATATTCCAATCCGGATTCGGAAAAGTATGGAAAAATGGTCGGTAAGATCGCTGAGAATCTTGCACTTGATTCACTCTTATATCAGCGGCTGGATGATCTGATCACTGCTATAGGCCTTCCTAAAGAACAACTTTGTACCCATTGCTGGGATGGGACGAGTTATTTTTAATTTGAGGCGCAGCGGCACAGCGGCGCAAGTGAACCTCTGTGGAACTCTGTGAATCTCAGTGGAACTCTCCCGCTTAAAGCGGGACAAGTTGTGTTATTGATCTAAAACCGGGAAGCAATAAGTTGCCGTACCTCTGGTTCCTTTAGTTTATCTTTGGTTGCCTTATATCCGATTTTGAAGACAGCATCTGCCTCGTCGGGACTCAGTATACCATAATTTTTAAGTTCCTGTGGCGAAATAAAAATATCGAATTTCTTTGATTTTTCAGTTACCTCCTTAGCCATCATAATCATGAAGGTTCTTTCAGTTATTTTTATCAGGCTTGTCAGGGATTCTTCTTTTCCTACCGGGTTAACAAAAGAACCGATCGTGAAGCGGCAAAGCTTTTCAATAGGTCTCAGGGGAAGGTTATCGAGAACTCCGCCATCGACATAATGAATATTATCAATAATTACAGGTTTAAAAAGCACGGGAATGCTTGCTGAAGCAATTATCGGGTCAAGCAGAGGACCACTTGAAAAATAAACAGGTTTGCCGTTATTGAGATCTGTAGCCGACACATAAAGTGGTACTTTCAGATCACCGAAAGTTTTAGCGTGTAAATGATCTTCAAGGATTTTCTTGATTCCTGAGAGCTGTAACAGGCCATCACGGGGCATTGTTGGTTTCATGTAATTCAGCCGGCTGCTCCCTTTCATTATCTTCAGAGCTTCCCGGGGACTGATCCCGTCGCAGTACATTACTCCGGCAAGAGCTCCCGCACTTGCACCGGCTATCACATCCGGATAAACACTTTCTTCATTAAGTGCCTGCAGTACTCCGAGGTGGGCAAATCCCCTTGTGCCTCCACCGCTGAGGACCAGTCCGGTATTATACATTTCCTCCGGCATAGCGATAATGGTTAATTGAAGATGATATCATAAAGTAATCTGAAGTTCAGGAAAGTGACAATTGATGCAATGATAAGTAAAAGTACCGTCATAAATCCTGTATTTGCATATTTTCTCATCACTTTCTTTGAGGAAGTAAGGTATACCTGTGCAAATACTGTAAAAGGAAGCTGTATGCTAAGGAATACCTGTGACAGTATCAGACCCCTGAAGGGATCTTTTGTGAAAAATATTGCTATAAGTGCACCTATAAGTGAGATTATAACTCCCGTACGTGTATGGTTATCTTTTATATTATAAGGTTCCTTTACCATCCCGGAGACTATTGAACCTCCGGCCATGGCAGAGGTAATTGTAGATGCTATCCCTGAAAACAGAAGCGCTATTGCAAAAACAACAGCAGCGTTTGTTCCGAGAAGGGGCTCAAGCAGGCTTTTTGCCTGTTGGAGTTCATTTACTTCGGTTTTATTTACGAAAAATGTCGCTGCAGCCAGAATGATCATAGCACTGTTTATAGCCCATCCTATAAGCATTGAAAGCAGAGTATCGGCAAATTCAAATTTCAGCTGTTTCTTTATGATACTGTCTTCTTCAAGATTCCACCGGCGACTTTGAATTATCTCTGAATGAAGAAAAAGATTATGTGGCATTACTACAGCACCAAGGACACTCATAAGCAACAGCATGGATCCCCGGGGTATTGAAGGTTTGATCCACGAAATACCTGCTTCGGCCCAGTCAACATCTACAAGAAAAATCTCATACAGGAATGAAAGACCTATTATCGAGACAAATGCAATAATCCATTTTTCGATTTTCCTGTAGGAATTTGTAAAGAGCATAATCAGAACAAATATCGTTACAAGCATTGATCCTATCTTAACCGGCACTTTAAAAAGCATTTCCAGGGCAATAGCTCCTCCAAGTATCTCAGCCAGTGATGTCGCAATTGATGCAAGTACTGCAAGTGAAAGAACTGTCCGTGAGATTGCCGGACGTGTATAGATCGATGTTGCTTCGGACAAACAGTATCCGGTAGCTATTCCAAGGTGTGCAACGTTATGCTGAAGCAGTATCAGCATTATTGTTGATAATGTGACTATCCAGAGAAGCGTATATCCGTATTCAGATCCGGACGCAATATTTGCAGCCCAGTTTCCGGGATCAGTAAATCCTACTGTAACAAGCAAACCCGGACCTATATATTTAAAAATGTCAAGCGCCCCCAGAACATGTTTGTGATCCCTTCGCCTGAGGTCCCTGAAGAATCGAACCGGGTTAAGAAATGACCTGAAATCTGACATATTAAATTTTTAAAAAATCGACAGCGTCAAAATCCTTGTTTGTCCGGATACCGGCAAAGATAAAAAATGATAAAGGATTTTAAGATGTTCAATTTAGCAGGTATAATAAATATCTTAAATTTGACAGGGAGTAATATCCGGCGTCCGGCATGCGGCGTGCGGCGTGCGGCATCCGGTGTGCGACGTGCGGCATGTGGCATGCGGCATACGGCATGTGGTATTAGCCGGTAACCGCATACCGGTAGCCGGACGCCGCATACCGGTAGAGGATGTCTCAAAAGTCCTGATCTACCCCCAAACCCCCCAGGGGGGGCTTTTGACACACCCGCAGGTGACCGGAAACATAAAAAGGTTAAATGGAAATAATATATAAATATGCAATTTTTACTTATAGCTTATGATGCAACTGATCCTGAGGCGCCTGAACGGCGGTTGAAAAGCAGGCCTGAGCATCTTGAAAAGATCGCAAATGTAAGAAAAGCAGGTCACTTTTTATTCGGAGGAGCTATTCTTGATGATAATGAAAAGATGATCGGTTCTGTGATTCTGTATGAGACAGCTGACAGGGAAGAGCTCGATAA
>Ga0116148_1000266_pt1 | contig 67425 bp, 50 predicted proteins | sample AD_UKC055_MetaG_FD_89786 | JGI IMG/M metagenome (GOLD analysis project Ga0116148, IMG submission 89786) | Active sludge microbial communities of municipal wastewater-treating anaerobic digesters from USA - AD_UKC055_MetaG | ecosystem: Engineered > Bioreactor > Anaerobic > Digestate | place: USA...
GGCGTCCCGGTCTTGGTGGGCTCGGGCGTGACGGAGGCCAACGTGGATCGGTACCTCCCGCACGCCCACGGGCTCATCGTCGGGTCGCACTTCAAGGCGGACGGCCGCTGGGACCGGCCCGTGAACGCCGACCGGGTCCGCCGGTTCATGGACCGGGTGCGCGCACTTCGGGAGCGCGGCCGATGAGGCTCGTCGTCGTCGGCAGTGCCATCCTGGACGTGGCCGTCCGGCCCACTGCGCGGGTGGAGGGGGACACGTCCAACGAGGGCGAGGTCACGCTCGGCGCCGGCGGGGCGGGGCGCAACGTGGCCGAGAACCTGGCGCGTCTCGGCTGCCGGGTCACCCTGGTGACGGACCTGGCCGACGACTTCGCCGGCCGCTATCTCCTGGAGAACATTCGCGGGTTGGGCATCGAGGCGCGGCTGTCCGCGCGGGTGCGCACCGGCGTCTACCTGGCGCTCCTCAAGCACGACGGCTCCCTGGACCGGGGCTTCTGCGGCACCGGCACGGAAGCCATCTCGCCGTTCGACGTGCTCGGCGCGCTGCCCGACCTGCAAGATTTCCATGGCGCGGTCATCGACGCCAACCTGTCGGAGACCACCGTGGCGGCGCTGGCGGAGCGGTGCCGCCGCCTGAAGGTGCCCTACGCGGTGGAGTCGGTGGCCCACGAGCGCGCCCGCCGGGCGCTACCGGCCATCCCGGGCTGCGTCCTCATCAAGCCGGACCGCGCCGAGGCGCGGACGCTCACCGGCCTGCCCTGCGACACCCCGGCCGAGGCGGCCGCGTGCGCCCGGCGGCTCCGCGCCATGGGCGCCGGCACGGCCATCGTCAGTCTGGGCGCGGACGGCTTCCACGTGGAGCACCCGGAGTTCTCCGGCCACATCCCCGCGCTCCCCGCCGTGGTGGCCAACGTCACCGGCGCGGGGGACGCGCTGTTCGCCGTCGCCTTCGCGGCGATCCTGAAGGGCCTGCCGCCCCGGCTGGCGGCGGAGGCGGGACGCCGCGCCGCCGCGCTCACCGTGGCCAGCCCCGCCGCCGTGAGTCCCGCCATCACGCCGGAGCTGCTGGATCCGGCCGGATTGAATCCGACGACGGACGGAGGGCGCCCGTGAAATTCAACGAGGACCTGATCCACATCACCGCCGAAGTGGAGGAGACGCAGCAGACGCACCGCCCCGTGGTGGCGCTGGAGTCCACGGTCATCGCCCACGGCTTGCCGTACCCCGACAACGTGGCCGCCGCGCTGGAGATGGAGGAGGCGGTCCGGACCGAGGGCGCCGTGCCGGCCACCCTGGCGGTGATGGACGGCCGGTTGCGGGTCGGCCTGACGCCGGCCGAGATCGAGCGCCTGGCCTGCGGCCGCGAGCCGGTGGCCAAGCTCTCGCGCCGCAACCTGGCCGTGGCCGTGGCCGGGGGCGGACTCGGGGCCACCACCGTGGCCGCCACGATCATCGGGGCGTGGGCGGCGGGGATCCCGGTGATGGCCACAGGCGGCATCGGCGGCGTCCATCGCGGCGCTCCGCAGACGTTCGACATCTCCGCCGACCTGGCGGAACTGGCCCGCTACCCGGTGATCGTGGTGTGCGCGGGCGCCAAGAGCATCCTGGACCTGCCACTGACCCGCGAGCTGCTGGAGACCCTCGGCGTGCCGGTGCTGGGCTACGGCACCGACGAGTTCCCGGCGTTCTACAGCCGCACCTCCGGCCTCGCCGTGGACGGGCGGGTGGATACGCCCGAAGACGTGGTCCGGGTGATCGAGGCGAAACGGGATCTGGAACTGGACGGGGGCGTGCTGGTGGTGAACCCCGTCCCGGAGGCGGACGCGCTGGACGCGGCCGTGGTCGCCGCGGCCGTCGAGCGCGCCCAGGCGGAAGCGGACGCCCGGGGGATCCGGGGCAAGGACCTGACGCCCTTCCTGCTGGCCCGGGTGGCGGCGCTCACGGGCGGAGCGTCGCTGGCGGCCAACCGGTCGCTGCTGCGCCACAACGCCCGGCTGGCCGGCCGCCTCGCCGTGGCCCTGCACAACCATTTCAGGGAGGAGGATGATTGGTGATGCACACACCCTATCAGATCCGGATTGTGGTTGTCGTTCTGACGTTGGCTCTGGCTGGGTGGTTCGCCCCGGCGCAGGAGTCGCTGAATCCGCTGCTCCAGCCTTACCTGGCCGCATACGAGATCCCGGCCCTGGCCGCGGCGGTGGTGCAGGACGGGCAGGTGATCACCGTCGGGGCCGTGGGCACGCGCCGATGGGGCGAGGCGATACCGGTGACCCTGGACGACCGGTTCCACCTGGGGTCGGACACCAAGGCCATGACCGCCACCATGGCCGCGATCCTGGTGGAGCGCGGCAAGCTCCGCTGGGACTCCACCATCGGCGAGGTGTTCCCTGAGCTCGGCGACACGGCCGATCCCGTCTTCAAGGCGCTGACGGTGGAGCGGATGCTCTCGCACACCAGCGGGCTCCCCAGCGACAACCTGTCGCAGGACGCCAAGCCCTACCTGGACCTCATCGTCAACGTGGACGGCTACCCCCCGGGCAACCTCGATGACATCCGGGCCTGGCTGGTGGGGAAGTGGGCGGCCCTGCCCATGTCCGGCCGGCCAGGCGTCCGCTTCGAATACTCCAATCTCAACTACACCATCGTGGGCGCCATGATCGAGCGCCTGGCGGGGCGGAGTTGGGACGAGCTGATCGTCGAGTGGATCTTCGAGCCGCTGGGTCTCCACACGGCGGGCCTCGGGCCGCAATGCACCCTGGGCCGCGTGGACGCTCCCCTGCCGCACGCTGTCATCGGCGGCAAGATCAAGCCGATCCTCGCCGGTCCCATGGCGGACAACCCGGTGGTGATCGGCCCCGCGGGGATCGCCCACATGTCGGTGCTCGATTTCGCCCGCTGGGCAGGCTGGAACGCCGGCGAGGGGAAACGCGGCCCTGCGCTCGTGAGGCCGGAAATCCTGAAGAAGCTCCACACCATGGTCGCGGAGATGCCGCCGGCCAAGGACGCGCCCATCGGCACGCCCCCTTCGGGCCGGTACGCGTTCGGCTGGGGGGAGATGCGGCTCGAGGGCTACCCCAATCCGCTCATCTTTCACGGCGGCTCCAACGGCATGAACATCGCCCGGATCCTGTTCGATCCGGCCGCCGACTTCGCCGTGGTCATCCTCACGAACATCGCCACGCCGAAGTGCGACGGCGCGCTGAAGGTGCTCACACGGGAGCTCATCGACAAGTACGCCGGACGAAGCTCCCGGCCGGCCGCTCAACCGTAGCCGGCGACACGGCGCGGAGGCTCCGGCCGCCGGGGGCCCAGCCATTCTTTCCGCTTGTGTTCCGGCGGAACCTTCTCTATGCTGCCCGTCTTCGCGGAACGGCGGCCGATCCGCGACCTTCAACCAGGAGAAAGAGCCATGAACGCAGTCCGACTGATGGTGATGGGCATACTGGTGTTGCTGGCGGCCGTCGTGCCGCTGCGGGCGCAGGACGACACGCCTGGCGGACAGGACCATCCGCTGCTGTCGCGCATGCCCGGATATTTCATCGAGAACTACGACCAGAAGGATTTTGATCGCTTCGAATTCGAAGGCAAGGACGCCGAGCCGATCCCCGTGGAAGGGCGCAAGACCTTCATCAACTACCGACCTCGGGAAGGCGCCGCGGTCCCGTCTCCGTTGCAGATTGTGCGCAACTATCAGAACGCCATCACCCGGGTCGGCGGCGTCGTGGTGTCCCAGTACGTGGATTCCGTGGGTGGTCAGACCACCCTCAAGCTGGTGCGGGGGACGAGCGAGATCTGGATCAAGGTGGGTGTGGGCGATAGCGGGCAGAACTACCAGTTGAACATCATCGAGAAGGCGGGGATGCAGCAGGAGATCGTCGCCAGCGCCGACATCTGGAAGGGCGACCTCCATGACACGGGTCACGCCGCCGTCTACGGCATCCACTTCGATACCGACAAGGCCGAGATCAAGCCCGGATCGGAGAAGTCGCTCGAGGAAATCGTCCGGCTGTTGAAGCAGGACCCGAAGTTGACCTTGCTGGTCGTCGGCCACACCGACTCGACCGGGGAGATCCCGCACAACATGGCCCTGTCGGAGGCGCGGGCGAAGGCGGTGGTGGCGGCGCTCACCGGAACGCACGGGATCACCGCGGCGCGGCTGTCCGCGTTCGGCTGCGGCCCGCTGGCGCCGGTGGCATCCAACGACACCGACGAGGGGCGCGCGAAGAACCGCCGTGTGGAGCTGGTCAAGCGCTAGGCGCCGGGCCCCATTTTTATTATGATGTGTTAGGGCGAGGTCGGCTCACGGCGGCAACCAGCCGTTCGGTTCGAGCGTGTTCCATGCAACCGCATCGAATGGTATTATTTAAATAATTGAATTAATTGATAATGCCATTTGTTCACAAATAAACATTTAAGTACTTGACTATTTTTTGATCGGTGATATTCTGGGCCCCGTTCGAACGCGGAGCGAGGAGATAATTTATGCCGAGCAGATACTGGCTGAATCGGGTGATCGCCGCGACGGCCGTGATGGCCGGGCTTCTTCTGGCGGGCTGCGGATCGCAGCCGGCGCCGCCGCCGGCGGGTCCGCCCGAAGTGGCCTTTGTGACGGTTCAGACCGAGCGGGTGGTGCTCACCACCGAGATGCCCGGCCGGACGTCCGCCTACCTGGTGGCCGAGATCCGGCCGCAGGTCAACGGCCTCATCCAGAGCCGCCTCTTCCGGGAAGGCGCCTACGTCCAGGAAGGCGAGCTGCTGTACCAGATCGATCCCGAGCCGTATCAGGCGGCCTACGACCAGGCCAACGCCGCCCTCGGCGCGGCGGAGGCGGAGCTGGCCGTGGCCGAGGCGAACCTGCCGGCGCTCCGCTCCCGGGCCGAACGCCTCCAGGGACTCGTGGCCATTCATGCCGTGGGGCAGCAGGACTACGATGACGCCAGCGCCGCGCTCCGCCAGGCCGAAGCCAATCTGGCGGCGCGGCGGGCGGCCCTGGAGATCAGCCGGACGGCCGTCGAGAGCGCCCGGATCAACCTCGCCTACACGCCCATCAAGGCGCCCATCTCAGGGCGCATCGGCAAATCCAACGTCACCGTGGGCGCCATGGCGACGGCGTACCAGCCGGTCCCCCTGGCGGTCATCCAGCAACTGGATCCCATCTACGTGGATGTCACCCAGGCCAGCGCGGATCTCCTGCGACTGCGGCGCAACCTCGAGGAGGGCCGCCTCTCCAACGGCATCTCCCGCAACAAGGTGCAACTCATCCTGGAGGACGGCGCCACCTACGCACAGGAGGGCACCCTGCAGTTTCGCGATGTGACCGTGGACCCGACCACGGGCTCGGTGACGCTGCGGATGGTCTTCCCCAATCCCAAGCAGATCCTGCTGCCCGGCATGTTCGTGCGGGCGGTCGTCGAGGAAGGGGTGAGCGAGCAGGCGCTCTGCGTAACCCAGCAGGGGGTCACCCGCGATCCGAAGGGCAAGCCCGTCGCCTGGATCGTGAACGCCGCGGGCAAGGTGGAGCAGCGGGCCCTGACGCTGGACCGCGCGCTCGGCGACAAGTGGCTGGTCACCGCGGGTCTGGCGGCGGGTGACCGCGTGATCGTCGAAGGGCTGCAGAAGGTGCGGCCCGGCATGGCGGTCAAGGCGCTGCCTTTCGGTGCGCCGCCGGCGGGTCCGCCGGGTGACGACGCCAACCCGCCAGCCGCCGCGCCGAAGCAGTAGGGGGAGTCCATGCTGTCCAGATTTTTCCTCGACCGGCCGGTCTTCGCCTGGGTCATCGCCATCGGCATGATGCTGGGCGGCGGCCTGGCGATCTACAACCTGCCCATCTCCCAGTATCCGCCCATCGCCCCGCCGTCCATCTCCATTTCCGCGGTCTTCCCCGGCGCGTCGGCCAAGACCGTCGAGGACAGCGTGGTCCAGATCATCGAGCAGAAGATGACGGGCCTCGACCGGATGCTGTACATGTCCGCCACCAGCGACTCGTCGGGCACCGGCACTCTGACGCTGACCTTCGCGCCGGGCACCGATCCGGACCTGGCCTGGGCGAAGGTGCAGAACAAGCTCCAGCTCGCGCTGCCCATGCTGCCGGAGGACGTGCAGCGCCGGGGCGTCACGGTCAGCAAGTCCACCCGGAACTATCTGATGATCGTCGGCCTTCGGAGTGAGAGCGCCGACCTGGACCAGCACGATCTGAACGACTACTGCGCGTCCCAGATCCAGCCGTCGCTGGCCCGCGTGCCGGGCGTGGGCGAGGTGGAGGCGTTCGGATCCCAGTACGCCATGCGGATCTGGCTGAACCCCGACCGGCTCACCAAGTACAACATGACCACGAGCGACGTGGTGCTCGCGGTCCGGGCGTACAACGTGGAGGTTTCCGCCGGCCAGTTCGGCGGAATGCCGGCGGTTCCCGGCCAGCGCCTCAACGCGTCCATCATCGTGCAGTCCCTGCTCAAGACCCCTGAGGAGTTCGCCGCCATCCCGCTGCGCATCAACCCCGACGGGTCGGTGGTGCGGGTCCGGGACGTGGCGCGCACCGAGTTGGGGACCGAGTTCTACGACGTCATCTCCAAGCACAACGGGATGCCGATGGCCGGCTTGGCGGTCCGCCAGGAGCCGGGCGCCAACGCCCTGGACACCGCCGACGCGGTCAAGGCCAAGATGGAGGAGCTGTCGCGGTACTTCCCCGCCGGCATGAAGTCAGTCTACCCCTACGACACGACGCCCTTCGTGAAGGTTGCCATCTGGGAAGTGGTCAAGACGCTCGTCGAGGCGATCGTCCTGGTGTTCCTCATCATGTACCTGTTCCTGGGCAACCTGCGGGCCACCCTGATCCCCACCATCGCCGTGCCGGTGGTGCTGCTGGGCACCTTCGGCGTGCTGGCGCTGTTCGGGTTCTCCATCAACATGCTCACCATGTTCGCCATGGTCCTGGCCATCGGGCTGCTGGTGGACGACGCCATCGTCGTCGTCGAGAACGTGGAGCGCGTCATGAGCGAGGAGGGGCTGTCGCCGCGCGACGCCACCCGCAAGTCCATGGGCGAGATCACCAGCGCACTGGTGGGCATCGGCCTCGTGCTCTCGGCCGTCTTCGGTCCCATGATGTTCTTCCCCGGCTCCACCGGGGTCATCTACCGCCAGTTCTCCATCACCATCATCTCCTCGATGATGCTGTCGGTGGTCGTGGCGTTGATCCTGACGCCCGTGCTTTGCGCCTCGCTCCTCAAGCCCGTGGCCAAGGGGCACGAGGCGGCCGAAACCGGCTTCCGCCTGTTCCGGCCGTTCTTCCTCTGGTTCGACCGCGGTTTCAACTTCCTGCGGGAGCAGTACCAGTCGCTGGTGGGGCACATCCTGCGGGTCAAGGCGCCCTACCTCATCCTGTTCGTGCTCATCGTCGCGGCCATGGGCTACTACTTCATGCGGATGCCCACGTCGTACCTGCCCGACGAGGACCAGGGGATGATGATGGCCATGGTCCAATTGCCCCCCGGGTCCACCTTGGAGCAGACCGAAGAGGTGATGACGCAGCTCCGGCACCACTTCCTGGTGGAGCAGAAGGAGGCCGTGGAATCCTGCATGACGATCACCGGGTTCAGCATGGCCGGCCGCGGCCAGAACCAGGGCATGTCGTTCATCAAGCTGCGGGACTGGGAGCTGCGCGACCGGCCGGACCTGAAGGTGAAAGCGGTGGCCGGCCGCGCCATGGGCGTGTTCGCCGGCTACCGGAACGCCCTGGCATTCGCGTTCCCGCCGCCGGCGGTGGTGGAGCTCGGCCAGGCCAAAGGATTTGACTTCATGCTGCAGGACCGCGGCGGGCTCGGCCACGCCCGGCTGATGGAGGCCCGCGGCCTGCTCATGATGCAGGCCATGCAGGATCCGCGGTTGTCGACAGTCCGGCCCAACGGCCTGCCCGACGTGCCCCAGTACAAGGTGGACACGGACTGGGAGAAGGCCGGCACCCTCGGGGTGAGCGTGTCCTCCATCCAGGCCACCATCGCCACGGCCTTCGGCAGCGCCTACGTCAACGACTTCATCCAGGGCGGCCGCGTCAAGCGGGTGTACGCTCAGGCGGACTCAGCCTTCCGCATGCTGCCGAGCGGGCTGGAGCGCCTCTACGTCCGCAACAACCTGGGCGAGATGGTGCCCGTCTCCGCACTGGCCTCGGGGCGGTGGATCTACGACTCGCCCCGGCTGGAGCGGTACAACGGCTTTCCGGCGCTGAACTTCCTCGGCGAGGCGGCGCCCGGCCGGAGCTCCGGCGAGGCCATGCAGGCCATGGAGGAAATCGTGGCGAAGCTGCCCCAGGGTTTCGGCTATGACTGGACCGGCCTGTCGTACCAGGAGCGCATGGGCCAGGCCCAGACCGGACTGTTGTACACGTTCTCCATCCTGGCCATCTTCCTGGTCCTGGCGGCCCTGTACGGGAGCTGGACGATCCCCATCTCCATCCTGTTCGCCCTGCCGCTGGGGGTCATCGGCGGCGTGCTGGCGTCCACCTGGCGCGGCCTGCCCAACGACGTCTACTTCCAGATCGGCCTGCTCACGGTGCTGGGCCTCACCACCAAGAACGCCATCCTGATCGTCCAGTTCGCCAAACTGCGGGTGGCGCAGGGGACCGGTCTCATCGAGGCCACCCTCGAGGGCGCCAGGCTTCGGCTGCGGCCCATCGTGATGACGTCGCTGGCGTTCGGCTTCGGAGTTCTGCCCCTGGCCATGGCCGTCGGCGCGGGCGCCGGCGCCCAGCAGGCCATCGGCACCAGCGTGCTGGGCGGCATGATCACCGCCACCTTCCTGGCCATCTTCTTCATTCCGCTTTTCTATGTGCTGGTGGTCCAGATCTTCGGCCGGAAAACGAGCCGCCGGGCCGTGTCCCACGCGCCGGATGAGCTCCAGCCGCAGGAGGAATAGCATGATGAACCGAATCCTCATACTCACGGTGGGACTGGCCCTGCTCCTCTGCGGCTGCCCGAAGCGGCAGGCGTACGAACAGCCGGCTCCGCCGGTGCCGGCCGCCTGGCCGGAGCCGGCCGCCGGCGCGGCCGTGACCGGGACCGGCGCGCCCGCCGCCGCCGAGCTCGGCTGGCGGGAGTTTTTCACCGACCCGAAGCTTCAATCCGTCATCGGACGGGCGCTGGAACACAACCGCGACCTCCGAATCGCGGCACTGAACGTCGACAAGGTCCAGGCTCTGTACCGGATTCAGCGCGCCGCGCAGTACCCCACGGTGAGCGCGGCCGCCGCCATCGACGCCTACCGCGTGCCGAAAAACCTGTCGGGCGCCGACGAGTCGGAGATCGTCGCCCAATACACCCTGAGCCTCGGCGCCACCGCGTGGGAGATCGATTTCTTCGGGCGCATCCGCAGTCTGAAGGAGCAGGCGCTGGAGCAATACCTGGCCACGGAGCAGGCCCGCTCGGCCACCCAGATCTCGCTGGTGGCCGCCGTGGCGGCCAGCTACCTGAGGCTGGCGGCGGACCAGGAGAACCTGCGGCTGGCCAAAGCCACCCTCGACGCCCAGCAGAAGGCGTATGAGTTGATCCGCAGCAGCCGGGATTTCGGCATCGCCTCCGACCTGGATGTGCACGAGGCGCAGTCCCTGGTTGAAGCCGCCCGCGTGGACATCGCTCGCTACAACGGCCTCATCGCCCTGGACCGGAATGCGCTCGACCTGGTGGTGGGCGCGCCGGTGCCGCCCGACGAGCTGCCCACCGAGCTCGACGCGGTGGCCGACTTTCGGGAATTAGCCGCCGGGCTGCCCTCTGACGTGCTGCTCCGCCGGCCCGACATCCGGGCGGCCGAGCACCAGCTGCGGGGCGCATACGCCAACATCGAGGCGGCCCGCGCGGCGTTCTTCCCGCGGATCACCCTGACCGCCGGCGTCGGGCTGACGAGCAGCGACCTGGCCGACTTGTTCAAATTCGGTTCCCGCTCCTGGAATTTCGTGCCCCAGGCGGTGCTGCCCATATTCGACTGGGGCACCCGCCAGGCCAACTACCAGGTGTCGCAGGCGGACCGGGACATCGCCGTCGCCACGTACGAATCGGCCATCCAGTCGGCCTTCCGCGAGGTCAGCGACGCACTCAGCCTGCGGGCCACCCTCGTGGAACAGCAGGCCGCGCAGGAGGCCCTGGTCCACACCCTGGAGGCGACCTGCCGTCTGGCCGAGGCCCGGTACAATGCGGGCATCGACGGCTACCTGAACGTCCTGGTGGCGCAGCGGGCGCTCTACAACGCCCAGCAGGGACTGGTGAGCGTCCGCCTGGCCCGCCGGGCCAACCTGGTGGCGACATACAAGGCGCTGGGCGGCGGCCTTGAGCCGGGACCGTCCACTCCCTGACCGTCGCGCGGCGGCGGCGAGTGACAAGGATAACGGTATGCGCGATCAGCATCTGCAGGCCATCATCGACAAGCTCGACGAGCAGTTCCCGGACTATGACCACACAGCCATCCGGCTCGTCGTGGAGCTGTCCAACACCTACCACATCCTGACGTCCGTCATGGAGCGGGCGTTCGCCAAGTACAAGATCACACCCCAGTCCATGGACGTGCTGACTCTCCTCTACATGAAGCGCGGCCAGGAGTGCACCCTGGGCGAGATAGGCGAACTCTTGCTGGTCAGCCCGGCCAACGTGACCGGCCTGGTCCAGGGGTTGGTCCGGAAAGGCCTCGTGGGGCGGCGCGAGGATCCTCAGGACCGGCGGAAGCGCCTGGCGGAGATCACGCCCCAGGGGATCGCCCTCATGGAGGACTTCCTCCCCAAGAGCGCCCGGTTCCTCCAGGACGTGTTCGCGGCCGTCTCGCCCGAGGACAAGCGCCGGCTCTGCGCGCACCTCCGGCAGATCGCCGACCTGCTGATGCCGTATTGGGAAAAACGCATCCTGCCGGAGCTGGAAGGGCCGTAACGCGCCGCGCATCCGGCGGGATCATTGTGGTGGAACGACAGCGATGATGCCGATGCCAAGTCCCGACACATCGACGGGCGGATACCGCCGGGAGACGGTCTGCCTGCTGCTTGCGGCTGTCCTGCTGGGCGCCATGGTCCGGTTCTCGGGCCTGACCGAGCGCGGGCTGGCTGAAGACGAGGTGAACAAGCTCCAGGCCGTGCGGCAGTACCAGCGGGGCGATTTCACCGGCAACGCCGAGCACCCCATGCTCCTCAAGAGCCTCATCCTCGTGTCGGTCACCGCGGCCGACCTCTGGAACCGCTGGGGCGCCGGGGCGAACGGCGGCGGCTTTGTCACCGACGAGGTGGCCGTCCGCATTCCCAACGTCCTGGCGGGCACCCTGACGGTCATCCCGCTGTTTCTGGTGGGCGCCGCGTTCTTCTCCCGGCGGGTGGGCCTGTTGGCGGCGTTCCTGTGGGCCGTCGGCGTCCATGCGGTGTTCATCAACCAGATGGCCAAGGAAGACACGCTGCTGGTGTTCTTCCTGCTGTGGGGCATCTATTTCCACTGGCGGATGAAGACGACGCCGGATGAGGCTGCGCGCCGGAAGCGGCTGTTCTACCTGCTGTCGGCCGCGTGCTTCGGCCTGCTGCTGGCGAGCAAATATTTCCCCCACTTCTGGGGGGTGACGCTCCTGTTCTTCTGCCTCCACCGCCGAGTCAACCCCGGGCTGTATCCGCCGGACCGCTACGGGGGGCGGGAGCTGCTGCGCTACGTCGCGGTGATGGGCGCCGTGTTCCTGCTGGCCAATCCCGCGATCCTGCATCCCGCGGTGCTGGCGCACATCTTCTCCTACACGGGCCAGGCCACGGTCACGCACCACGGCTACGTCATGTTCGACCACCTGTTCCCCAACAGCATCGCCCTGACGCCGTTCGGCGGCACGCCGTGGTACTTCTACCTGCTGTCCCTGGCCGTGAAGCTGCCGCCGCTCGTGCTGCTGGCGTTCGTCGGCGGCACGGCGCTGTGCGTGCGGCGATGGCGGGCGGCCGGCCCCATGTTCGTCCTGCTCTGGCTGCTGTTTTGGCTGGTGCCCTTTTCGATCGTCGGCGTGAAGTTCCTGCGCTACCAGTTGAGCCTCATGCCGGTGGTGTATCTTGCGGCGGCGTTCGGGGCGTTCGCCGCGGCCGAGTGGATCGCCGCGCGCTGGTCCCGCTCCGCCTCCCTGGTCTACCGGTGGATCCCCGAGACCGCGCTGACCGTCCTGTTGGTGCTGGTCTCGCTGGCGGCCCTGGTCGCGGCCCATCCGTTCTATGCCCTCTACGTCAACACGATCGGCGGCGGGGCGGAGCGGGCCGCCTATTACTTTCCCCATGACGAGTGCTACGACCTGCGGCTGCGCGAGGCGATCGCCGGCACTCTGCGGCAGGCGCCCCCGGGCAGCATCATGGTTGGTGAAACCCCGGCCGTTTTCAGCTATTATCTCAAGCGGTCCGGACGCCGGGACCTGCGGGTGGTGAATTTGTCCGACGCCCGCTTCGCCCTGCCGGTGACGGCGCCCCGTTTCGTCTTTCTGCAGCCCGGCCGGATCTATTACGAGAACGTGGCGTTCCACTCCCGGTTGTGGAACCGGGAGGAGGACCTGCTGAGCGTCCGGATCGACGGGCGGCCCATGGTGCGGGTGTTCCGGCTCGACGGAACGGAATTCGGCGAGATCGTGGCGGCTCGCGACACGGCCCCGCCCCGCGTCCAGGTGCCGCTGGAGATGTATTTTCTCACGGCGGACTGACCGCCGCGACTTCATCCGGCTGCGCCCGCCGGGGCGGCCGGCACAAGGATGCGCGTGATGAACCAATCGACAGCCCCCGCGGTTTCCATCGTCGTTCCCTTCCACAACGAGGAGGTGAACATCCCGCTGCTCTACGAGGAGATCACCCGGGTCATGGCCGGGATCACCGCCGCGTACGAGCTGATCTTCGTCGACGACAAGAGCACCGACGGCTCCGTGGGCGCCATCCTCGCCCTGGTCCGCCGCGACCCGCGGGTGGTCTGCGTGAAACTGCGGCGCAACCACGGCCAGACCGGCGCCTTGGCGGCGGGCTTCGACCACGCCCGCGGGGAGATCGTCATCAGCATGGACGGCGACCTGCAGCACGACCCCGCCGACATCCCGGCCCTGCTGCAGCCGGTCCGGGAGGACGTGTGTGACATCGCCAGCGGCTGGCGCAAGGAGCGGATCGATCCGTACCTGTCCCGCAAGCTGCCGTCGCGCATCGCCAACTGGATCATGGCCCGTTTCTCCGGCCTCGACATCCACGACTTCGGGACCACGTTCAAGGCGTACCGGCGGGACATCCTCTCCCAGATCCGGCTCTACGGCGACCTGCACCGGTTCATCCCGGCGCTGGCGCTGGCGTACGGGGCCCGGGTGCGCGAGGTGCCCATCAACAGCCGGAAGCGGCAGCACGGCCGCTCGCACTACACCATCATGCGCACGTTCCGGGTGATGTTCGATCTGATCACCATCCGCTTCCTGCTCAAGTACATCACCCGGCCGCTGCACTTCTTCGGCCGGCCGGGCTTCCTGTGCCTGTTCGGCGGGATCGGCACCGGGCTGTTCCTGGTGGCCAAGAAGCTGCTGCTGGGCGGCGACGTGTTCACGCAGCACGCGCCCCTGCTGATGTTCGCCGTGCTGCTGGTGCTGGCCGGCGTGCAACTGGTCTGCTTCGGGCTGCTGGGCGAGATGCTCACCCGCGTCTACTTCGAGTCCAGCCAGCGCACCATCTATGCCGTGGAGAAGGTGATCCGCCACGGCGATCCGCTGGCGTCCCCCGGCGCCGAGGCCGGCGGAGAGGCGGGTGGGGGGACGGCCTGAATGTTTCCGGCGACGTCTGATCCGGAGCGCGCCGGCTGGTTTGCCGGTCGGCGGCCTACCCGGCCCGGCGGCCGGATGCACCCCGACTGGTGAGGCGAGCGGACCGATGCGACGCACCCGTGGCAGAGTGCTGCGGCTGGGATTGGCGGCCGTGATCCTGATGGCGGCCTGCCCCGTCTGGGCCGGCGCCGCGGGACCGGTGCGGATCACGGTCCGGTTCGCGCTCCCTTCGGGGGAACTGCAGCCACTGCCCGGAGCCACCGTGACCCTGCAGCCGGATGCCCGGGAGCGGCCGCTGCAGAGCTTCACCGGCGACGACGGGTGCGTGGAGTTCGCCGATGTGGCGGCCGGTGCATACGTCGTTCAGGCGGCGATGGACGGGTTCGTGACCACCCGCCGCAAGGTCGCCGTGCTCCGGGATCAGGCGCTGGACGTGGAGCTGACGCTGCCGCTGGAACAGCTCGCCGCCTCCGTGGACGTGGTGGCCGATAGCGAGCAGGAGCAGGTCCGGCAGCCGACGCTGCCGGCGGAATTGCGCGAGGAGCTGCTCCGCACGGCGCCCCTGGTGAACGAGAAATTCCAGGACGCGCTGCCACTGCTGCCCGGAGTGATCCGCGGGCCCGACGGCCTGCTGAACCTGAAGGGGGCGCGGGCGAGCCAGAGCGGCCTGCTGGTCAACTCGGTCAACGTGACCGATCCGGTGACCGGCCAGTACGCCATGGAGCTGCCCATCGAGGCCATCGAGAGCGTGAAGGTGCACGCCAACCCTTATGCGGCCGAATACGGCAAGTTCACCGGCGCCGTCACCACCATCGAAACCCGGCGGGGCACCGACACGTTCAAGTTTCTCCTGACGAACTTCATGCCGCGGCTGCGCTGGGTGGACGGGAGTGTCCGCGGCTTCGAGTCGTTCACGCCGCGGCTGGCCCTGGCCGGACCGCTGGTGCGCAACCGCGTCTGGTTCACCCAGCATCTCGAGTACCGCTTCATCCTGACCGACGTGCCCTCGCTGCCGGAACCGAACAACGTCACCCAGCTCGAGACTTTCGACTCCTTCACCCGCATCGACTGGGACCCCAGCGATACGCACGACGTCACGGCGGTGCTGTCCATCTACCCCCAGAACCTGAAGTACGTCAACCTGGACACCTTTCACCCGCCCGCGGTGACCCCCAACTACCGCCAGCGGGGCTACTTCTTCGCGTTCGCCGACCGGATGATCCTGAACCTGAACGCACTGGTGGAGTCCTCCTTTTCGGTCAAGCAGCTGGACGCCCACGTCTGGGGCCAGTCGCTGGACTCCATGACGATCACCCCGGAGTCGTGGCGCGGGGCGTTCTACAACACCCAGGACCGCTTCAGCCGCCGCTTCGAATGGGCGCAGACCCTGACTCTGAACCAGTCCCGCTGGCACGGGCTGCACAACCCGAAGTTCGGCTACGTGATCTCGCACTCCGGTTTCGACGGCACCGACCGGAGCCGGGAGGCGGTCATCCGCCGTGCCGACGGCACGCTGTTCCAGCGGTTCGAGTTTCTCGGGGCGGGAGCGCTGTCGCGGAAGGTGACCGAGTGCACCGCCTTCGCCCAGGACCGCTGGCAGATCGGGGCGCCGCTCACGCTGGACGCCGGACTGCGGCTCGACTGGGATTCGCTGGACGATCGGTTTCACGTCGCGCCCCGGGCCGGATTCGCCTGGCTGCCCTTCCCGAAGGACCCGCGCACGGTGATCCGGGGCGGCCTCGGCGTCTTCTATGACAAGATCCCCCTCAACGCCGGCGCCTTCACCCAGTACCAGCAGTTCCGGGTGACCAACTACGCCGCCGACGGAGAAACGGTGACCGCCGGGCCGGTCACGTTCGCCAACATCCTGAGGGGCGATCGGCTGGACAACGCCTACTCCCTGACCTGGAACGTGGAATTGGACCGGGAAATCACCCGCGGGCTCTGGGCGCGGGCCGGCTACCAGAACCGCGAGCAGCGGAACGACCTGGTGATCGATCCGGTGGACGGCGAGACGCCGGCCCTGGTGCTGAGCAATCGGGGCAGCTCCAGTTACAAGGAGTGGCTCTTCAGCCTGCGGTACCGCTTCCGCCAGGCGGACGAGGTGACCGTCTCCTACGTGCGCTCGTCGGCGGTGGGCAACCTCAACGCCTTCGAGCTGTACTTCGGCAACTACCACTACCCCGTCATCCGGACGGACGAGGTGGGGCCGCAGCCGTTCGACGTGCCGAACCGATTCCTCGTCACCGGGGTCGCCAACCTGCCGTACGGTTTCATCCTGGCGCCGCTGCTGGAGATCCGCGACGGCTTCCCGTACTCCCTGGTGGACGAGGAGCAGCGCTTCGTCAGCGCCCGCAACCGCGGCGGCCGCTTCCCGCTGTTCGCCTCGCTGGATTTCACGCTGATGAAAAAGGTGGACATCAAGTTCCGGAACCGTGTGTATCGCACCCAGATCGGCGTTAAGATCTACAACCTGACGAATCACTGGAATCCCCGCGACGTCCAGAACAACGTGGACAGCCCCGCCTTCGGCACCTTCTACAACAGCGTGGGCCTGCAGTTCCGCGGCAAGTTCGAAATCGATTTTTAAACCGTATCCCCACCGACGATCGCTTCGTCCGCCACCCCGTTCGAAAACCCACCGGGAGTTATCGGTAGGCTGGGTGCTGTTCCTACACATCCGGCAGGGACAGTGTCCGGCCGTCACCACCGTGCGCCGCCTGCGCGGGGGAGGGGACTCCATATCGCATCCCCTAACTTTTTTGAAACTTCTTTCGGCTTTACTGAATCAACAGTAAAATAGACATGCAAAAACAACTGTCGCAAATCAAATCAGGAGAGGTTCTATGGACCTAATGGAATTGCTTCTCAACACGGGGGGCGGCGGGGCCATCGGCCAGATCGCCCAGCAGTTCGGATTGCAGGAGAACCAGGCGCAGTCGGCGGTGGCCAGCCTGCTGCCGGCGCTGCAGGCGGGGCTCTCCCGCAACATCCAGCAGGAGGGCGGGCTGGACAGCCTGTTCCAGGCGCTGGCCGGCGGCGGCCACCAGCAGTACCTCGACAACCCGGGCGTCCTGGGCTCGGCCGACAACATCATGGATGGCAACGGCATTCTGGGGCACATCCTGGGCAGCAAGGACGTGAGCCGGGCCGTCGCCGCCCAAGCGTCGCAGCAGACCGGCATCGGCACCGAGATCCTGAAAAAGATGCTGCCCATCGTGGCCAGTCTGGTGATGGGCTCGCTGAGTCGCCAGACCAACGCGCCGGCCGCGCCACAGTCGCCGTTCGGCCAGGCCGGCGGCGGGATGGATATCCTGTCCTCGATCCTGGGCGGCGGTGACGACAGCTCCGCCGGCGGCCTGATGGGGATGCTGGGCAAACTCTTCGGCGGCTAGTCCGCCGGATCCGGACAAGACCATCCGGACGGCCGCCCGTGCGGCCGTTGACAGTTTATTTCATCACAACCTGCAAGGAGGCATTATGGCTTTAACCGACAAGTACCAGGAGTTGATGACCCTGGCGACGCGGCTGGAAATTCGTGACTTCCTGGTGAAGGAAGAGGGTGGCAAGCTGGTCATCAAGGGTGCCACCACCTACCAGCTTGAGAAGGACCTGTTCTGGGACAAGATCAAGCAGTACACCGACTGGCAGAAAGATCTCTCAGTGGACATCAAGGCCGACCGGACGGACATTCACGGCGTCCACACCGTCCAGCCGGGCGACACGCTGTCCAAGATCGCCAAAATCCACCTGGACGACGCCAAGCGGTACATGGAAATTTTCAACGCCAACAAGGACGTCCTGAAGGACCCGAACCTGATCAAGGTGGGCCAGAAGCTGGTGATCCCCAAGCGCTGAGCACCACCCGGTCATCCGCCGGGCGGCCCTGTCCGCCCGGCGCGATCCGCGCGCCGGACCGCCGGACTTCCACTCCCCGGGAAGTGCGGCGAATGCCGCAGCGACCACTCGCAACGAACGGTTTATCCATTCCACCCAAGAGGAGGAGATTGACATGGCTGCAAAGTTTGAGCTGAAAAAGAGCAAGAGCGGACAGTTCACGTTCAACCTGAAGGCCGCCAACGGGCAGGTCATCCTGACCAGCGAGTTGTACAATGCCAAGCCCGCCGCCGAAAACGGAATCGCCTCGGTCCAGAAGAACGCGGCGTACGACGACCGCTACGAGCGGAAGGTGGCCAAGGACGGGCAGCATTTCTTCGTGCTGAAGGCGGCGAACCTCCAGGTCATCGGCAAGAGCGAGCTCTACAAATCCGCCGCGTCCATGGAGAAAGGCATCGCCTCGGTGAAGAAGAACGGCCCCGTCGCCAAGATCAGCGACTGTTCCTGAACGCGATTACTAGACACAATCTGGGTATGATCCGGCACCCGGCGCTTCCGTCGGGTGCCGGACTTTGAGTGACCGGTGCGGGCGCGTGCGTCCGGGGAGAGCCGGGTCGAGGTGCGGGGGAGTCGACTACCGGGCCGAGGCGACGTTCCGCCGCGCGCTGAGCCTATTGTACATGTTCCAGCATTCCGATCCTTCGTCACCAAGACCAAGCTGAAACGGTTGCGAACGACTGGTTGTCCCTTGACATCTGAGGCCGGGCCGGATACTGTCGCCTGAATCATCGTGGAGTGGGTGCACAATGAAAAAGCTGGTCTGTTCTGCAATCGCCTTCTTGGGTCTGGCCGTCCTGACCCTGGCGGGTTCCGTGAGTTTCGTGTCGACGTGGAAGAATCCGGTCGCCGGCCCGCTGGACCGGACGGGCAAGAAGGTGGCGACCTTCGTGATCAGCGCGGACGAATCCATGCGGCTGGGTCCCGAAGAGACGCTGGCCACGGAGCTGCGCAGCCGGGGGGTGGATTGCGTGGCCGGGTACACCGTGCTGCCGGGGGAACTGGCCCGCGACCGGGAGCAGGCCCAGGCGTTCCTGAAGCGGGTCGGCGTCACCTACGCCATCCTGATCCGGGTGGCGGGGAAGGAGGAAGAGCTCCACTACATGCCGGGCACCGCCTGGTACGCCGGACCATACTACTCGAGTTTCTGGGGCTACTGGGACTACGGCTGGTCGTCGGTGTACTCACCGGGCTACGTGTACTCGGACACGGTGGTCTCATTGGAAACGATGGTTTATTCCGTCGAAGAAAACACGCTGCTCTGGGCGGGCCTGTGCCGGGTGACCAATCCGAAGGACATCCGAAAAGTGGTGAAAGAGATCGCCGACGCCGCCGGCAAGAAGATGCGCAAGGAAGGCTTGGTCCAGTAGCTCGCCGAAACGGCGTCGCGGGGGAGGCCCGCCGTTCGATTCAGGCTACCGGGTCGCCGCGGTGGGTTTCCTGCGCGCGAGGTGGCGGTACACGAACAGGCCCACCAGGGCGACGAGGATCGCCACCACCACGATGTCCACGACGTGGCTGTATTTCATGACCAGGTGCCAGTTCTGTTTCAGGTAATAGCCCACGACCGTGAGGAAAGCGTTCCAGAGACCGGCGCCGATCAGGGTGTAGATGGAGAACTTGACGAGGTTCATCCGGGCGATGCCCGCCGGGATGGAGATCAGGTGACGGACCACCGGGATGAAGCGGGAGATCAGGATCGCCAGCTCGCCCCGCCGCGCGAAGAACCGCTCGGTGATCGCCAGGTCGTGGGGATCCAGCAGGAAGTACTTGCCGTACCGGGTGATGAAGGGGCGGCCGCCGTATTGCCCCATCCAGTAGGACAGCAGCGATCCGACGAGGCTGGCCAGGGTGCTCACTGCGATCACGCCGAAAAAAGAAAACCGCCCCTCCGCGATAAGGAAGCCGGCGAACGGCATCACCGCCTCGCTGGGCAGGGGGAACACCATGCTCTCCATCACCATGGCGATAAAAATGGTGATGTAGCCCGTCGAGTCGATGAATCGGGTGACATGTTGGGCGATCCAGGCGGTGATGCTCATGCGCTCCGTCCGTTCCTCCAGAAAATCAGAAGAGCATTATACGGTCTATTCGTGGGCAGACAAGACAATTAGGACCGGCCAGCCGGTGTGCCGCCGCCCCGTCGGCGGGAAGGAGCCCGCGGACCCTCGTGTTTCCGGCTCTATGGACGGCGCCTTGACGGTGCTGCAGGGCGGAGGGATAATGGTCGGCGAGGCTCCATGAAACAACGTGTCCTGTTGATCCAACCGCCGCGTCTGGCCAGCCAGCCGAACCGGATGGTATTCCCCCGCGGCCTGGCCCAGATCGGCTCGTTCCTGCGGGCCGGCGGCTGGCCGGTCGCGGTGCTGCCCCTGTCATACGCGGCGGTGGCCGACGCAACGCCGGCGGCGGACATCCGTTCCATCATCGAAGCGGTGCTGGCCGAATTCAAGCCCGACGTGGTGGGCGTCGGCTGTCCGTACACCATCAGCTACCACACCAGCATCGAGATGCTCCGCATGATCAAGGCGTTTCGGGAGGACATCGTCACGGTGATCGGCGGTCCCCATGTCACCTTCACTGACGCCGAGACCGCCGCCGAACCGTGCGTCGATTTCGTGGTGCGCGGCGAGGGCGAGTGGACGATGGCCGAATGGCTGGCCACCCTCGAGGCGGGGCGGGATCCGGCGGGCGTCCGGGGCCTCACGTTCCGGCGCGACGGCGCCACCGTCCGCACGCCGCCGCGCCTCCCCGGCGACCTGGCCGCTCTGCCGCCGGTGGACTTCGGGCTGTTTCCGACCGAGTTCGTCCAGCGGTGCCAGGTGTACGGCATGATCCACCGCGGCTGCCGGTACCGGTGCGCGTTCTGCGCCGAGGCCGCGTTCTGGGGCCGGGAGCGCAGCCTGCCGGTGGATCGGCTCGTCGGGGAGATCGCCGGTCTGGCCGAGCGTTACGGCGCCCGCATGATGGGCATCGAGGACAGCTCCCAGTGGCTCGCCTCGCCGGAACTCGCTCGGCTCATCCGCGGCCTGCGGGGCGTGCGCCAGTGCCTGCCGCCGGCGTTCTTCATGAACCTGACGGTGGAATCCCTGGATGCGGCGAAGGGCGAGACGCTGGCGGCGCTGCGCCAGGCGGGCGTCGGCACCGTCTGGCTGGGCATCGAGAACTCGTCCGAGAAGGTGCTGGCGGCCATGGGCAAGAAGCGCCCCTGGTCCCGGACGCTGGCCATGTGCCGCGCCCTGCGCGACCACGATTTCATGATCAAGGCCGAATGGATGATCGGCCACCCGGGCGACGACCCGGTGGAGGCGGCGGACGCCCTGGCCAAGCTGGACGCTCTGTTCCGGGACGACCTGATCACCAGCGCTGATTTTGGCGTCTTCGTGCCCCTGCCCGGCACGCGGCCGTGGAACGATCCGGCGGCATACGGTCTCGAGATTCTGCACCGCGACTATCGGTACTACAACGAATTTTCCATCACCCGGCCGGTCTGCCGGCTGCGGGATTTCCCCGTCGGCCAGCTCGCCGACATCGCCCGGCGGACGGAGCAGATGGTCACCCGCCACACCGGGACGCTGCGGCCGGCCCGGGTGATCACCGCGCCGTTCGGCGCGCGCCCCGCCATCCTCGACGCGCCGCCGGAGCCGTCGGCGCACTGAACCGAATTCGGGCAGTCTCGGCTCTTCAGACAACAGGCCGGGACAGACTCAGCCGTTACGGGGACCGAAGCGGACGGAGAGGTACGCCGTGGCTGCCGCCACCGCGGCGCCCCACGCCAGGTCCACCAGCGTCACCGCCAGCGGCCAGCGGGCCACCGTGGCCAGGTTGGTCAGGTCATAGGTGGCGTACGTGACCAGCCCGAAGAACGCGCCGCGGAGCGCCGCGCGTCCGAGCCCTCCTTCTCGCGCGGTTGGCGCCACGACGAAGTGGACCAGGCCGGCGATGAACAGCAGGTAGAACACCCCGGCGGCGTACCAGTTGGGGGACTCCGCCAGGAGAAAGCCGATCTGCTGCCGGTAGAACGTCCGAGCGACGACGCCCAGCCAGACGGCATCCAGGGCCAGGAAAACGGCCAGGGCCAGGCCGTAGCGTTTCAGCCAGACAGCAGACATGTTCACCTCCGGGGGGCCAGGTATCCGCCTGATGGACGGATTGGATGCAGCCGACGGCCTTACGGCTGCGCCGGCCGGGCCACCCGGACCAGGACGTGGAAGACCTCGGTGGGTCCCGGTTCCCATGGGCGGCGGTACTGAATGACGAGCTTGGCGGCGCCCGGGCGTTCGGCGCGGAAGCGGAACTCGTAGGTCCCGCCGGCGCCCACGCGGCCGGCGTCCGCCGGATTTTGCTGAAACTCGCCGTCACCCACGGCCATCACCGCCGGATCATCGGGGGGCAGGGCGGCCCATCCGAAGCCGGTGGTGGGATTGCCGGCCAACCGGACGGTGATCGTCTGGCCCACCACCGCCTCGATGTAGTGGCCGGTGGCCTCCCGGCCAAGGACAATTTCCGTTCCCGGCGCCATGGGCTGGGCCGGGGCGGCCGGCGGCAGGGGCTGCGGCGGCGCGGCCGGCGGGATCGAGGCGGGCGTTGCCGTCGACGGCACGGATGCGGCCGTCTCGTCCGGCGGCAGTTGATCGTATTCGTCCGGCGGCAGTTCCGGCACACGCAGCTCCTTGCCGCCGCGCTTCTCCTTGGGGTGGCGCTGGGGCATCCAACCGTTGGGCCCCCAGGTGATCCGCCGCTTCCCCACCCAGTACATCGTCCCCCAGGGCGTGCGGACGTGGTCGTTGATCTCCGGGTCGAGGTCCAGCCGCTTGCCGTCGTAAGCCAGCGTCCCCGTGCGGCTCTCCGTCTGATAGCCGCCGGAGCGGACCTCCAGGGTATAGGTCCATTTGCCCGACGTGTACGTCCCCGCTCGCGTGATGTCGGTGGCGGGGGTGTTCCCGCCGGCGCAGGCGGCGCCGGCCAGCAGCACGGCCAAAACGGCAAGGGCAGGTCTCATGGTCGCCTCCCGGAAGTTGGGTTCGTTGTTTGCGGCCTTCATTGTACCCCAATATTCCCGCGGACTGGCGATCCGGTTTGATGAGGCTGGCAACACCCGGCCGGCGGTTGCGCACGGAGGGCTGTGCCGGTTGGCGCGATCGTCGATGACTCGCCTCCCGGATTTTGATAGAATGCCCCCACCTTGATTCCAAAGGATCCGATGACCTACCTGAGGTGCAAGTCCAAATCAGTGCCGAGGTGAGCCGAAGTATGAGCACCAGGCTTTTAGTCCTTTCAATCATCCTGGCGGGACTAATGGCGTTGCCGCTGGAGACCCCGGTGTGGGGCCAGGCGGAGACGCGGGCCGAGGAGATCGGCTTCCTGCGCCGGGACAAGACCGCCCAACTGTGGCCGGAAACCCAGTCGCCGCTCGTGGACAAGCTGAACAAGCTGGTGGACCGCGGGCTCTATGAAGGCTTTGAAAACACCAAGGGCACCAACGGATGGCAGATCGTCCTGGGCGGCATGCGTTCCGGGCAGGGCACCACGGCGGGGATCGGGTACCGGCGCAGCGACCTGTGGCACGACCGGCTCGGCTTCCGCTCCACCGTCCGGGGCACCATCTGGGGGGCGGTCATGCTCGACATGGGGCTGGATTTCCAGAGCCTGCGGACGGAGCGGTCCTTCATCCAGCTCTACGCCAAATACGAGAATTCGCCCCGGATGGACTACTACGGCCAGGGCCAGGACTCGGAGGAGGACGACCGGACCAGCTTCCGCCTGGAAGACTATGGCGTGGACATGGATGCCGGGTACGAGCTTTTCAAGCGCTTCAAGATCGGCGGGACGCTGGGGTACTATCACGTCCATACCGGCCATGGTCACCGCGGGGGTGTGCCGTCCATCGAAGAGATCTTCACATCCGAGGACACGCCGGGATTGCGGCAGGACACCGGGTTCTTCCGCTATGGGCTGTTCGCCCAGTATGATTACCGGGATTCCATCGCCGGCCCCCGATCCGGCGGCTTCTACGCTGTCCGCCACCGGCGGTACGAGGATCTGGATCTGGACCAGTTCGGCTTTCACCAGCTGGAGATCCAGGCCCAGCAGTATTTACCCTATTGGAACAAGACGCGGGTCATCGCCCTGCGCTTTGCGACCATCATGTCGTTCCCGGAAGACGGCCAGGCGATCCCGTTCTACCTCCAGCCCACGCTGGGCGGAAACGACAGCCTGCGGGGCTTCGAACGGTACCGCTATTACGACGACCATGCCGTCATGTTCACGGCGGAGCATCGTTGGTACGTGTTCTCGGGGCTCGACATGGCGGTGTTCGCCGACGCCGGCAAGGTCGTCCCCCGCAAAGGCCACATCAACTTTGGCCATCTGAGTGTCAGCGGGGGCGTCGGATTCCGGTTCAGGATCCAGAACGCCGTGGTGATGCGCGTGGATTTCGCGTTCAGCGAGGAGTCGGCACGGGTCTGCTGGACGTTCAGCGACATCTTCAAGGCGGAGGGGTGGAAATGGTAGGCCCACGCAAGACCAACCGTTGGCCCGTCGTCCTCTGGGCCGCCGCGCTCTGCCTGTTGGCGGTATCGGCGTCGGCGCAGAAGTTCTATCCCGACGATCCGCTGGTGAAGGAGCCGCCCCCCCTCCCCGTCCAGCACGCGAACTTCCGCGCCCTGAGCGAGCTGATGGAATTCGCCGCCAACTCCTTCAGCAAGCCGGGCGAGCGGCATCCGCTGCCCCACGTGATCCCGGCCGGCGACGTCAACACCCTCGGCGAGGTCATGGACGGCGCCTGGTACGTCAACCGCCACGCGCGGCTCCGCCTGACCCCGGAGGAGTTGCGGCGCGGGCCCGGCGACAGCCAACCCCCGGCCATGGATGTTCCCTGGATGGTACTGGTGGTCAAGAAGGAGGGGCTCCGGCCGGGCATCCTCATCGCCGACAAAAACCAGAACCTTTACCTGCTGCGGTTCGACCCGCCGGGCGCCGTCGAGCTGGCTACCGGGGCCGACATGGTCACCTCCCGGTTCTTCCACGCCCTCGGGTATCACGTGCCCGAGGACTACATCGTCTACTTCGAGCGCTCCCAGCTCGTGGCCGCCGACTCAGGTGAGCAGATCACCAGCTTGGGGAAATCGCGCGACCTGCAGGAAGAGGACATCAACAATTTCCTACTCAAGGCTGCCTGGGATCCCCAGCGGGGCTACCGCGCGGTGGCCAGCCGGCTGCCCCGGGGCTGGGAGAAGCTGCTGGGCCCCTTCCAGGTGTTCGGCGAGCGCAGCGACGACCCCAACGACATCGTCCCCCACGAGCATCGCCGCGATCTGCGGGGGCTGGCGGTGTTCTGCGCCTGGCTGAACCACAACAATATGCGGGCAATGAACACGCTGGACGTCCTCATCGAGGAGGAAAACGTCGAGTCCATCCGGCATTTCCTTATTGACTTCGCCGGATCGCTCGGCAGCGGTATCCGGGAACCAAAACCTGCCTGGCAGGGCAACGAACCCATCACCGGCGAGAAGATCTTTCGGAACATCGGAGGATTCGGATTGATCACGGATCCCTGGATGCGGGCGAAATACCCCAAGATTGCGGCCGTCGGACGGTTCGAAGCGGAAACCTTCGATCCGGAGGAGTGGACCACCAACCATCCGCTGGCGCCTTTTCTCAATCGCCTCCCCGACGACACCTTCTGGGCCGCGGCGAAGGTGATGGCGTTCACCGACGACGACATCCGCACTCTGGTGGGAACGGGGCAGTACAGCGACCCGGCCGCGGCGGACTGGATCGCCCGCTGCCTTATGGAACGCCGGGACCGGATCGGACGGATCTATTTCGACCGCGTCCTGCCGCTGGACGGGTTCCGGGTGGAGGCGAACGAATTGAAATTCGACGACCTGGCGGTTCAGCACGGATTTGCGGCCGCCCGGATGTACCGGATCCAGTGGTCCCAGTTTGACAACCGCAAGGGAACGCACCAGCCCATCGGCGCGGGGCCCACCGAGAGCCTCGCGCTGCCGGAAGCGCTTCGGCAATCCCCGGCGGGGAGCTATAGCTGCGCCCGGATCGACGGCGGCAATCCCGCCCTGGCGGTGTTGGCTTACTTGCGGCGGGAGGCCGACGGCTGGAGCGTCGTGGGCATTGAGCGGGAATGGCCGGGCAAGAGCCTGGCCACCTCCCAAATCCAGACCACGGCGGGCAAAGCGCAAAAGCGGTACGCGGATCTCACCGACCGGCAACGGGCGCTGTTCAGCGGCTACGCCGCGGCCCACAGCGAACGCTCGGGTACGACTCACACGCCGGAGGACTTCTTCAACTCCCTGCCCATCTCCGAACAGACCACGTTCGACGCGGTCACCCACGCCCTCATCCACTCCCCCCTCACCGACGCCGGCGGTCAATCCCTGGGTGTGGCCATCGATCTGGTCCAGGGCATTGAGCGCATCGCCGGCCAGTATTACGGACGGTCGGGTGACCAGCAGTTCCGGCTGTACTGCTTCATGAAACCGGCGGCCCAGGAGACGTTGGTCAAGTGCCGGGAATTTTCCCGCGACGAAGAAAACACGATCTATCACACGGGCTATCCGCACAGCTACCGCCAGGCAGGCAAGCCCCCCAGCATCCAGATCTCGATGTCGGCCGACGGCGCCAAGGCGGACATTGACGTGGACTACCGTTCCAGCAAGCTGCCGAGCGCCCTGTTCAACGGACACCTCACCTCCGCCAACTCCGATGTGCGGGCCGGCGACAACTTTAAGGCGCACAGCGGGCGCTGGGCCGGCTTCGTCGCCTGGTGGCAGGAAGTCTTCAGAAAGATGGGCAAGGTGGAAGGCGAGAGCGAGGCGGCCACACTGCCTAAATTCCTGCCGGAGGCGCCCACCCCCATGTCGCCCGACCGGCCGGCGGGCGCCGTCATCGACGACCTCCCCGAGGCGGTCGCCGAGTTCCTGGCGGACTGGCTGGTCCGGCGGCAGTACGGCGAGGTTCGGGAATTCCTCTCGCCGCGTCTGCTGGCCTGTGTCAACATCGACGACGACGTCCAGAATGAAACCATCCGGGCGGACGAGGCGAAGGCGAAGCTGCGGGAGGTGATGATCGCGGCGGTGGAGCGCCTGGGCCGGCGCGACAATCTGACCGAGGCGGTCGATGCCGTGATGCCGACGAACCCGGACCGGAAGGTGGTGGAGCAACCGTACGACGGCGACTTCACCGTCATCGAGCTGACCAATGCCGAAGCCCGCCAGTACCTGTGCGATCCCGGCGAGTACGACGCGAGCCTGCCCCCCGACGGGCGGGGTGTCTACTACGGGGTCATCTTCAAGTTCAAACTCGAGGGGAGCGGCGTGCTCGGCCTGCTCTGGACGCGCGTGGACGGGCGGTGGCAGATTGTGGCGTACCGGGTGTTCGCCCAGTAGCGGATCGGTCCGCCCGGCGGAGACGGCGGGTGGCTGGGCGTTCAGGGAGAATCGTTCGAGAGGAGGCTTCGGATGCGCAAGCCGGACGAGGGAATCAACCGCCGGGACTTCGTGAAGGGGTCCGTGGCGGGCCTGGCGGGTTGGCCGCTGCTGGGCTCCATGATGGGAACGGTCCGGGCCGACGCCCCCCGCGTCGCCCGGATCGCCCTCTGTAAAACCACCGACCGCCGGGCGGGCGTGGAGCAGGTCATGAAGCTGCTGGACTTCGAGCCGCCCCAAGGCCGGCGGGTGCTCGTCAAGCCCAACTTCAACACCGCTGATCCGGCGCCGGGCTCCACCCACAACGACACCTTGCTGACCGTCGTGCGAGAGCTGCGCCGCCGCGACGCCGGCGCCATCACCGTGGGCGACCGGTGCGGCCCGGCCAAGATGGCCGAGGTGCTCGAGCGGAAGGGGATCCCCGCCATGGCCCGCGACGAGCGGTTTGATGTGATCGACTTCGAAGCGCTGCCCGAGGCCGACTGGCTACCCTTCCGGGCGCCGGGCCTGCACTGGGAGGACGGCTTCACCATCCCGCGGCCGGTTCGGGAGGCCGGCTACATCGTGACCACGCCCTGCCTCAAGACCCACCAGTACGGCGGTGTGTTCACTATGTCACTGAAGCTGGCGGTGGGCCTCACCCCGCGCGGCTTGATGCGGCAGCTCCACGGCAACAAGGAGCACATGCGCCGCATGATCGCCGAGATCAACCTGGCCTACGCGCCGAAACTCATCGTGCTCGACGGTGTGGAGTGTTTCGTCGACGGCGGCCCCATGGAAGGGAAGAGGGCCGAGGCCGGCGTGGTCCTGGCCGGCACCGACCGGGTGGCCGTCGACGCCGCGGGCCTGGCGGTGCTCCGCGAAGTGGGCGCCAACGACGCGATCATGGGCACGCCCGTCTTTCGGCAGGAGCAGATCGCCCGGGCGGTGGAACTGGGCCTGGGCGTGAGCCGGCCCGAGGCCATCGAGTTCGTCACCGGTGACGCCGAGAGCCGGCGGTACGCCGACAAGCTGAAGGCGATCCTGGCAGCGGGCTGATCCTGATTCAGTTTGCCTTCCGGCGTGAAAATCCCTATGATCTGACTATCCCGGTATTCCGAGGTGGGCCATGCAGGTGGTAGTCTCCAGCGTCGGCGGCAAATGGACGGTTCTCGCGCCTCAGAGCCGCGTGGACGCCCATACCGTTGACGATTTCGAAGCCGCCGTCCGGAAGGAGCTGGCGGCCGGTGCGCGGTGGCTGGCGGTGGACCTGGCCGGCGTCCCCTACATGAACAGCGCCGGGCTGCGCGTGCTGCTCATCGCGCTCAAGGCCGTCCGGCCGCTCGATGGCGGCGTGATGCTGGCGCGGCCCCAACCGCAGGTTCTGGAGATCCTCGAGATCTCCGGCTTCCTGAAGATGTTCGCCGTAGTCGCCGACCCCGCAGGATTGAGCTGACATGAGCATCAAGGCCCGCCTCCTGCTGGTCCTGATTCCCGCCATCCTGGTCCTGTTCGGCGCCCTGCTGCTGCTGAGCTTCCGCCAGAGCGAGCACACCGTTCTGACCCAGATCAACCGGGAATCGTACGAGCTGGCCCATGCCCACGCGCGGGAGTTCGATATCCTGTTCGAATCGTCCCGGCAGGTGGCCGAGGGAATCGCCACGTCGGTGGGCAGCATGGAGACGCTGACCCCCGAGGCCGTCGATCTCCTGCTTCAGGGCACGTTCTCGCGGAATCCGGGCATCTACGGCAGCACGATCTCCTTCGTCCCGGACAAGACGCCGCTGGGGCGCTACGCCCCCTATTACTGCCGCGTTCCCGGCGGCGACCTGAAATTCCAGTCGCTGGCCGATCCCGCTTACGACTACACGGGCTGGGACTGGTATCGGCAGCCGCTGGCCGACGGGCGGGGGCACTGGACCGAGCCGTACCTGGACACCGGCGGCGGCGACATCCTGATGACCACCTACGCCTACCCCGTCTGGCGCAAGGGCGAGCTGGTGGGCGTGGCCACGGTGGACATCGCCCTGGCCGAGCTGGTGGACCGGCTGGAGCGGTTCGCCGCGCGGCGCGGCGGTCAGGCCTTCATGGTGACGGAGGCGGGCCGGCTCATCGGCCGGAGCCGCCAAGTCTCCGGCCAGATGATGTCGAACGAGAGCTTTTGGGACATCGCCGAGCGGTCTCCGGACCCGCACCTCAAGGAGCTGGTCCGGCTGCTGCGGGATCCGGCGCCCAACTTCGTGGACATGACCGACCCGTACACGCGCAAGCCGTCGCTGGTCATCGACGCCCGGATCGAATCCATCGGCTGGACCCTGGCCATCATCGCGCCGCGCGACGTCGTGCTGCAGCCCCTGATCCAGTTGAAGAACACCGTGATCCCCATCGCCGTCATCATCGTGGGGCTGATCGTGGTGCTGCTGCTGGCGGTGTCCGATTCGGTCACCAAGCCGCTGGCCCGGTTCCTCGGTCAGACCGACAGTTACTCCCAGGGTAACTATGCCGACCGGCTGGCCGAAGACAAGGGTCCCCGGGAGATCCGCCGCCTCGCGGGCTCCTTCAACCGCCTCGGCCAGGCCATCCTGGACCAGATCGAAAACGTCAAGACCAGCACCGCCCAGAAGGAGCGGTACCACCAGGAGCTGATGATCGCCGCCGACATCCAGCGCAGCATCCTGCCCCGGCAGTTCCCGCCGTTCCCGGAGCTCCAGGACCGCCTCGACGTCTACGGCTACTACCGGCCGGCCCGGGAGGTGGGCGGCGACTACTTCGACTTCCTGCGCCTCCCCGGCGGCGCGGTGGGGATCGTCGTGGCCGACGTGTCCGGCAAGGGCGCCCCGGCCGCCTTCTTCATGGCCATGGCCCGGCTGCTCGTGCGGGCCATGGCCGGGCGCGGTTACTCGCCGGCGGAGATCGCGCGGCGGGCCAACCATCTGCTGTTCGAGGACAACGAAGCGGGCCTGTTCGTGACCCTGCTCTACGCCGAGTATTATCCGGACACCGGCCGGACGCGGCTGGTCAGCGCCGGGCACAATCCGCCGGTGCTCCGCCGCGCCGACGGCCGGACCGAGGAGGTCCGGCCCAACCCGGGGATCCCGCTGGGTGTGATGCCGGGCGCGCACTACGAGGTCACGGAGCTCGTGCTGGCGCCGGGCGACGCCCTGGTCATGTACACCGACGGCGTGACCGACATCCAGGATGCGCGGGAGGAGGAGTACGGCATGACCCGGCTCTGCGACGCGGCCGGCGCCGCGCCGGCGGCGGCCGCCCGGGAGATGGCGGACGCCATCGTGGCGGCGGTATCGGTGTTCGCCGGCGATCAGCCCCAGCCCGACGACATCACCCTGGTGACCCTCATCCGGCGGGACGGGGCGGTTGCGGCCGCCGGTCCGGCCGGCCGGCCTGAGGAGATGATCCAGATGGTGCTCCCCGCCCGCACCGGCGTGCTGGAGCGGGTGGCCCTGATGACCGAGTCGGTGGCCCGGGAGGCGGGCTTCACCCGCAGCGAGGCGGAGCGGATCGTCCTGGCCGTGGACGAGGTGGTCTCCAACGTGATCGAACACGCTTACGGACCGGGGAGTGCGGAGACGTTCGAGCTGCGGCTCGGCACCGCCGGCGACGCGCTGCGGATCGTCATCGCCGACTACGGCCAGCCGTTCGATTTTGAGGCGGCCAGCCGCAAGTACGACGGCCAGGCCACGCCGGACCAGCCGGTGGGAGGCATCGGCCTGTTCCTCGTCCGCGAGGTGATGGATGAGGTCCGCTACGAACCCGACACCGTGGACGGCAACCGTGTGACCCTGGTCAAGCGCCGGAAGCACGACTAGGGACGCCGCCCGCGACCGGGGACGGCCGTCAGACGTCCCGGACGGGGGTGTTCACCGCAAAGCCACAAAGATCACAAAGGGTTCGTTCCATCTGTAATTGGTCGTTTTTCATTCGTCAGTTTTCATTTCCTGGTTATTGATCCTTGTTTAATTGTGATTGGCTGTTTGGGATCCTGTAACGGCTTGCCGGTCCCACTCGCGCTCCGATCCCGCTCTTCAATTACGAAGCCGTACGGAGGACCTGCGCAGCAGGTCCAGAATGGGTAGCCCCGTGTGCAACCCGGGGTTCGGCCGCGGTCAAGTAGCGCCTGCCGCAGCGCAGTAGCGCCCGTCCGCCGGACGGGCGCCGTGAAACTCGGCAGAAGATGGCGGGTTTCGATAGGTCGTCACCGCGACGCGAGTCGGCGCCGTGGGCGAATCGCTCAACCGTGCCGAGAGAGCGGGCCGCGCCCGGCGGGCGCGGCCTACGACCGTCCGAAGTCCGATGTCCGCATGGCGGGAACGAGTCTCGATTACGATCACGATTACGATGACGATTACGAATTACGAGCACGAACCACTGGACCGGGAACGAGCCTCTAGCCTCGAGCCTCTAGCCTCGCGTCCCGGTGCCACAACCGATACAGCGCCGGCAGCACGAGCAGGGTGAGCGCGGTGGACGACAGGATCCCGCCGATCACCACCGTGGCCAGCGGCCGCTGGACCTCGGCGCCGGTGCCCGTGGCCACCGCCATGGGCACGAAGCCCAGGGCGGCCACGAGCGCGGTCATGAGCACCGGCCGCAGCCGCGTGAGCGCCCCCTCGCGGATCGCCGCCGCGAGCTCCATTCCTTCCCGGCGCAGCTGGTTGATGTGGGTCACCATCACCAGGCCGTTGAGCACCGCCACGCCCGACAGGGCGATGAAGCCCACCGCCGCCGAGATGGAGAAGGGGATACCCCGGAGCCACAGGGCCAGCACGCCGCCCGTGAGCGCTAGCGGCACGCCCGTGAAGACCATGGTTGCGTCGCGCGCGGACCCGAACGTGGCGAAGAGCATCAGGAAGATCAGCAGGAAGCAGGCCGGTACCACCAGTAGCAGCCGGTCCCGCGCCGCCAGCAGATTCTGGTACTGCCCGCCCCACTCGATCCAGGTGCCGGGCGCCGGGCGTACCTCCCGGTGGACGCGGTCGCGGACCTCGGCCACGAACGACCCGAGGTCGCGGCCGCGGACGTTGGCCTGGACCGTCGCCCGGCGCTTGCCGTTTTCCCGGTTCACCTGGCCGGGGCCCGAGGCGGCTTCGATTCGGGCCACCGCTTCCAGCGGGACCGAACTCCGGAAAGCCGTCGGCGCGCCCGCTCCGCCGCCTTCGCCGGACGGCAGGGGCACCGGCAACCGGCGGATGGCCGCCACGTCAGCGCGCAGCGCCTCGGGCAGCCGGACCACGATGGGGAACCGCCGGTCGCCCTGGTAGAGCTCGCCCGCCTCGCGGCCGCCGATGGCGGTGGCCACCAGGTCCTGGACATCGGCCACGTTCAGCCCGTACCGGGCGGCCGTGGCCCGGTCCACGGCGATGTTCAGGGTAGGGGAGCCCTCGTGCTGCGACATCCGGGCATCGGCGGCGCCGGGCACGGACTGGACGACCTGCAGGATCCGCCGGGCGATCTCCTCCAGCGTCTCGAAGTCGTCCCCGAACACCTTCACCGCCAGGTCACCGCGCACGCCGGCCACCAGCTCGTTCATGCGCAGCTCGATGGGCTGGCTGAACTCGTACAGGTTGCCCGGCACTGGCTCCACCGCCGCCTGGATCTTCGCGATCAGGCCGGCTTTCGAGAGGCCGGGGTTCGGCCAGGCGGCGCGGGACTTGAGGATGATGTAGCCGTCGGAGAAATTCGGCGGCATCGGGTCGAAGGCGACCTCGGCGGTGCCCGTCTTCGAGTACATGAGCTCCACCTCGGGCAGGCGGGCGACCGCCCGTTCCACCTGGGCCTGCAGCGCCATCGATTGATCCAGGGCGATGCTTGGCACCCGGATGGATTGGAGGCTCAGGTTCCCCTCGTCGAGCTGGGGGACGAACTCCTGCCCCAGCACGGCGAACAGCAGCACCGCGGCGGCGAACACGGCTGCGGCGGCGCCCACCACAGCCCAGCGCCCGCGGATCGCCAGGTCCAGCAGCGGCGCGTAGGCGCGCTTGAGGACGGCCATCAGGCGGTTTTCAGTCTCCCGCACGGGGCCGCGCACCACCAGGGCCACGAGGGCCGGCACAGCGGTGAGCGATAGGATAAACGCCGCGGTGAGGGCGAAGATCACCGTCAGGGCCATGGGGTGGAACATTTTTCCTTCGACGCCGGCCAGGGCCAGAATGGGGACGTAGACCAGAATGATGATCGCCTCGCCGAAGGCGGTGGCCGCGCGCACCTCGCGGCAGGCGGCGCCCGTCACCGCCAGCCGCTCCGGCGTTGTCAGCGGCCGCCCCAGTTCGCGCTGCCGCTCGCCGAGACGGCGCAGGCAGTTCTCCACGATGATCACGGCGCCGTCCACAATGAGGCCGAAATCGATGGCGCCCAGGCTCATGAGATTGGCGCTGAGCCCGGCGCGATCCATGCCGATGGCGGTGAACAGCATGGAACAGGGGATGGCCATGGTGGTGAGGATGGCTGCGCGCAGGTTGCCGAGCATCAGGAGGAGCACGGCGATCACCAGCACCGCACCCAAAAGCAGATTCTCCCGCACGGTGGCGATGGTCTTGTCCACGAGCTCGGTGCGCACCAGCACCGGGCGCAGGCGGATGCCCGGCGGCAGGCTGTCCCGGATCTCCGCCACACGGGCGGCGACCGCCTCGGTGACCGTTCGGGGATTGGCGCCGAGAAGCATGAGCACCGTGCCCACGACGACCTCGCCGCCGTTCTCGCTGGCGGCGCCGAGGCGCAACTCGCGGCCCGCCCCGATGGCGGCCACGTCGTGCAGGTGGACCGGCGTGCCGCCGCGGGCGGCGACGACGATGTAACCGATCTCCTCCGGTCGGGTGACCCGCCCCTCGGAGCGCACGACGTACGACTCGCCCCCCTGGTCGATGGTGCCGGCGCCCACGCTGGCATTGTTCCGCTCGAGGGCGGCCAGGATCTCGGGGAGGGTGACGCCGTAGGCGACGAGGCGCGCCGGGTCGGGCTGGACCAGGAACTGCCGCTCGAAGCCGCCGATGGTGTCCACGCCCGCCACGCCGGGCACGGTGCGCAGCTGCGGGCTCACCACCCACTCCTGGACGGTGCGGAGATAGGCGAGTTGGTCCCGTTCGTCCGTCAGCCGCTCTCCCTCGGGAGTCCGGTACGTGCCGTCGGACTGCCAACCCGAGCCGGCCGGTTCGCCGGGTTCCGCCGGTGCGGCGGAGCGCTCGTATTCGATGATGTAGACGTAGATCTCCCCCAGGCCGGTGGTGACGGGACCGAGGCGGGGCTCGGCCTCGGCGGGGATCTGCTGGCGGGCTTCCGCCAGCCGCTCCAGCACCTGCTGGCGGGCGAAGTAGATGTCGATATCATCGCCGAAGACCGCCTCCACCTGGCAGAAGCCGTTGCGCGAGAGCGACCGGGTGGCGGTCAGCCCCGGGATGCCCGCCAGGGCGGTCTCCAGGGGGAAGGCGATCTGCTTCTCCATCTCGGTTGGACCGAGCGCCGGGTACACCGTGGTGATCTGGACGATCCGGCTGCTGATGTCGGGCACTGCGTCGATGGGCAGGCGGAGCAGGGCGAAGGCGCCGTAGGCGGCCCCCAGCCCGGTGAGCACCAGCACCAGCCAGCGGTGGCGGATACTGAAATCGATGATCCGGTTCAACATGTCTGCACTCCTCCCGAGGCCGGCCGGGCCGGTCTCCGCTAGTCCCGCGTCAATGACCCGAGCAGGTCTTGCCTTCCATCAGCGCCTTCTCGTACTGGGCTTTGAGGACGAACGCGCCCGCCACCACCACCCGGTCGCCGGTCTGCAAGCCGGCGGCGATGGGCACGAGCCCGCCGGTCGCCGGTCCGGGTTGGATAAACCGGGGCCGGAACGCGCCCGGCTCGCCGGCCAGCTCCAGGAAGACGGCCGGCTGGTTGTCCACGGATTGGACTGCGTCGGCGGGCACGGCCAGCCGGGAGGCGGAGCCTCCCGCCGGGGTGAAGCGCACCTCCACGAACATGCCGGCCTTGAGGGGGAGCCCGCCGCCGCCCACCTCGAGGCGGACGGGCACAGTGCGCGTGGCCGGATCCACCGCGGGCGGAATGAAGGTCACCGTGCCGTCCACGGTGGCGCCGCCGAGCGCCGGGGCGGTGATCGTCGCCGCCTGGCCGGTTCTGAAATGCTGGATTTCGGATTCCGGAACGTCGGCCAGTACCCAGAGGGTGCGGATGTCCGCGAGCAGGAACACCGCCTCCCGCTCCGGCCCCACCACCTCGCCCAGGGTGGCGTGGCGCTCCACCACCTGGCCGGCGATGGGTGCCCGGACGGCATAAGCCGGTTCGATCCGGGCGGTCCGGGCGAGCCGCTCGATATCGGTCGGCGCCATGCCCCACAGGCGAAGCTGGTCGGCGGCGGCGCGCTCCACGGCTTCGGCCGCCTGGAGGTCGGCCTCGGCCTTCCGGCGGTCACCGTCGCGGCGCTGGTATTCGCCCACTGAAATCCCCTTCTCCGCCAGGAGGCGCTCGGCCCGCTCGGCGGCGGTGCGGGAGACCTCCAGGGCGGTGCGGGCCGACTGCACCTGGGTGCGGCGCTGGAGGTATTCGCTCTGGGCCTGGCCCAGGGCGACGCTGTCCACCACCAGCAGCACGTCGCCGCGGGCGACGGAGTCGCCGAGGCGCGCCCGCACCTCGGCCACCCGGCCGGAGACGGGGACGCTGACGTGAGCCATTCGCTCGGTGTCGAAGGTGACCCGGCCGGGGTAGGCGACAGCGGAGTCCAAATCCTGCGGCCGGGCCGCCTCCACCCGGACGCCGTTGGCCCGCATCGCTTCCGGAGTCAGGTGCAGGGGTTCGTCTTCCCCTTCGTGGTCATGGTGCGTCTCCGCCGGAGGGCCGGCCGGTGACGTGCCACCGCAACCGGCGGCGGCCAGTCCGGCGGCCGCGGTGAGCAAAAGCAGGAAGAATCGGAATAATGTATCTCTAATCATGGCTCCACGTCTCCTTTGCCCAGCGCCCGGTCGAGCTCGGCTCGGGCCATCTGGACGTCGTACTGGCTCAGCAGGTACTCCGCCTCGACCTGCCGGGCGGTGCGGCGGGTGTCCAGCAGGTGGAGGAAATCCACCTCCCCCTCGCGGTAGCGCAGGGTTTCGATGCGATACGCCTCGGTGGCCGCCTGGCGCAAGCCGCCGTCGAATGTGGCCCGCTGCTCCCGGGCCTGCTGCAGGCCCTGGACGGCCAGCGCCACGTCCCGGTGGATATCCCGCCGCAACCGGGCCAGCTGCGCGTCCGCTTCGTTGCGGCGGGCCGCGGCGGCGGCGATGCCCCCGGCGTTCCGGTCCCAGGCGGGCAGCTCCAGCCGGAGGAAGCCGCCCAGACTGTTGGCGTCGTATTCCCGCGCCGCGGCCAGGCCCACCGCCAGTCCCGGCCGCCGGGCGGCTTCGGCCAACCGCAGTTCCTGCTCGTGGCGGGCGCGGACCGCCTCTTGCAGGCGCAGGGCGGGATGGTCCGTCCAGGCCGCGGCCGGGTCGGTGTCGGCGGGTTCCGGCTCGTCCGGCCAGGCGTCCTCCACCACGAAGTCTGCGGAGAGGGTGTCGCCGCAAAGCGCAGCCAACACAGTCCGGGCGGCGGCGAGCCGGCTGGCCTCCACACTGACGGCCCGGTCCGCCCGGAGCCGTTCCAGGCGGACCTTGATCCGGTCGAGTTCCGCCGCTTCGCCGCCCGCGACGCGGAGGTCGACGATGGCCTCGATTTCGGCGGCGTTGGCCGCATCCTCGCGCGCCAGCGTCAGCATCCGCTGGCGGAACAGGACCGTGCCGAACGCCCGCCGGACCTCAGCGGCGAGCGCCGCCCGGTCCATGGCGGCGTCCCAGGCTGCGGCGTCGACGCCCGTCGCGGCGACGGCTGCGCGGGCCCGGCGCGCGGCCGGCCATTCGATGGGCTGGATGAACGCCACCGCCAGGGTGGTGCGCGAGTCGGCGTCGGCGTCCCGGCCATCGGCCCACCCGGCGGCGAACTCCAGCTCGGGGTTGGGGTAGGCGGCGGCCCGGCGCCGCTCGGCTTCGGCCTCGGCGCGGCGGGCCACCAGGACGGCCTGGTTCGGATTCGCCGCGACGGCCAGCCCGAACACCTCGCGAAGGGTGAGACGGGGTGTTGCGACGGAGGCGTCCGCCGCGGCGACGAGGCCGGCAGCCGCGGCTAGACCCAGCACCAGCGCCACGCAGCGAGCGGAGCGGCGGCGCAGGCCGGCGCCGGGGCGTGTTCGTGGAAAGCGATTCAACATGGAAGCTCCTTCAGCAAGCGGCGAGCCGCGCAAACGGCACCGGCCCGCCGGGGGAGTGGGCGGAGGTTTCCTCCGGCCACGGCTCGAGGCACGGTTCAAGCGGCGAAGCTCAGGGGATCAGCAGAGCCGGACGGTGCTCCGGACGGCGGTCAGGGCGGGCAGGAGGCCGGGCGGCGGCCCGGAGGCGCCGGGGAACGGATGGCTTGCGGGATCAGGGATCAGGCTGACAACCGGTGCGCCTGGGTCCACCGGGGGTGTGGCGGCGGAAAGGCCCGCCGGCACGGTGTCTCTCACCGGGGCCGACTGGGTGACTAACGCCGGCACGGCGGGCACGGTGAAGTCGCGGCAGCCGGCGGCATGGTCGTCGCCTATGGCCGCTGCCGCGTGGTGGGCGGGTCCGGTTTGGTGTTCCTCGGCGTGGCAGTGGTCGCTGATGCAGCCGGCGGACTCCGGCCCGCCGGCAGAGCGGGCAGCCAGGGGCATCAGTTCCACGTCGAGGCAGCCGTCGGTCTACAGGCAGAGGGCCAGCCCGGTGGGCCAGGCGGACAGGAGCATCACCGCCAGGGCGGCGGCGGGGGCGAGCAGTCGGCAGCGGGTCCGGATCCGTCTCAGCATGCTCCTCACCGGTCGGGACGCGTCGAAGCGGCAGTCTAGCAGAACGTAGGCAGCCGCACAATACTGGATGCTGTGGAGACGGAAGAAGGTTCGGGTGCAGGCAGGGCGCCCGCAGACAATCGTCCGGACGATGGCGGAAGGACTTGGCGTTGGCGCCGGCAAGATCCTATAATGAGATCCAAGTGATCATTGGCACTCATTGAGACGGGGACTGCCGCCCGGCTGGTGTCGGGCCATCGGAGGCGCCGTGGGAGGAGAGGATCCCAGAATTGTCTTGCGAGAGGAGTTGCTGCGACTGGTGCCGTGGCTGGACGAGCTGGATCCGGCGCATTGGCATCTGGTGGGGTACGACACCTTTTCCGACGAGTTCTATCCGCTCTACGAATCGCACGCTATCGAGGCGATGGCGCAGGAGGCGGCGATCCGGCGGCTGATGGTCCTGGAGGTGCAGCAGCCCACGGAGTCGTCGGGAGGGCAGGCCGACGAGGGGATCCAGGACCGCGTGTTCATCCTGGGGCCGGGCGGTGTCTTTTACCGCGCCGTGCTGTAGGAGGCATGATCGGATGCGCCTCTGGATTCGCCGCCGCGAGGTTCGGGAGCTGGCGTTCGACGCCGCGGTGTCCGTCGCCACGCCGGCGGAGTGGCGCGAGGCGGTGGCCGATCCCGCGCTGGTGAGCTCGGTGCTCTGGCCGGAGACGCCGCGCTTCCGGCCCGAGGGGCCCGACTACCTGCGGAAGTCCCACCCGCACGAGCGCGGCTACCGGGACGATCCGGCGGTCAATGCCGACTACGCCGCCGCGTGCGACCGGCTGGCGGCGCGCCTGGCCCGGGAGCTGGCCGGCGCCCGGGTGCTGGCGTATGCGCCGCTGCGCGGCGCGTTCCCCATCTGGCGCGCGCTGCGGCGCCGCCTGCCCGGCCTGACGCTCACCCCCTATTTTCCGGTCACGTCCAGCTTCGTCTTCTACCCGGAGGCGTTCGGCATCCGCAACCGGCAGGGCCGGCCGGCGTCGGGGCGCCACGCCAACCGGCTGGAGCTGGCGCGCCTGCGGCCGCTGCTGGCCGGCTTCGACGCGCTCCTCTATCTCGACGAGATCGTGTCGGGCGGAATGCTCAAGGGGCACCTGCGGGACATGCTGGACCTGCGGATCGATCGGGACATCCCCATCTTCGCCGCCGGGCTGGCCGATGCCCGGGGGATGCGCTCCGCGGTCAGCCGCCGCACCGTGGACGCCATGGTGGCCGACGGCCGGGTGCGGCGCTTCCTCTGGGAGGGATGCGCCACGCTCATCACCGAGGACCAGCGGTTCCTCCTGGGCGTGCATTACACGGACTACACCCTCGGCCCCCACGCCGTCCCCATGCTCGACGAGACGCTGGCGTTCTACCCCGAGCGCGATGCGTTCGACGCAGCGGTGATGGGGGGAGAAGCTCAAGGTCACTAGGTGGACAGGTGAATGGGTGAACGGGTGCGGGGCCGCTGCGAGTGAGCATCTCCATTGATCATTTTTCATTGATCATCCGTCATCGGTCATTCGGAGTATTGGTTATCGGTGATTGCTCATATTTGATTGGCTATTTGGATACGAGTTTGATTTTGCTGTCGATGGAACCTAGGCCCCGGGAATACTGTTCCAGCACCGAGGTCCCGAGTCCGAAGCCCCGGGTCGGTTTTACCAAATCAGGAGCCCGCGTGGCGGCTTTGCGCCTTGGTGAGCGCTAACGTTCGGTGGTGGCGGCGCGGCCGGCGCCGCGATCAGCGCGCGCCGGCCGCCGGGGGCGACGAACGCGCGAGGGAAACGAGATGGCTGGCGGTGTTCACCAGCAGCACCTTCATGCCGGGTTTGAGAAACCCCTCGGCGCGCAGCCGCCGGGCGGCGGCGAGCGTCGCCGCGCCCTCGTAGCTTGCGGCCACGCCCAGGGCGCCGTAGCGACGGAACGCGGCCACGATCTCCGCTTCGGCCGCCGCCACGGCGGTCCCGCCGGACTCGCGCAGCACCCCGAGCATTCGGTGGCCCATGATGGCGCCGGGCACATCCAGGCCGTCGGCCACGGTCCCGCGCGAGACCACGGGCTCCACTGCCGCCAGGCCGCGGCGGAAGGCCTCCACCACAGGTGCGCACCCCTCGGACTGCACCGCGATCATGGCGGGCGGCCGGCCGGGCAGGCGGTCCAGTGCGTTCAGCTCCGCGAACGCCTTCCAGATTCCCACCAGCCCGGTGCCGCCGCCGGTGGGATAGATGACGGCGTCGGGCAGGGCGCGGGAGCCGAAGTGCGCGGCGATGTCCAGCCCCATGGTCTTCTTTCCCTCGAGCCGGCCCGGCTCGAAAAACGTGGAGATGTCCACCAGCGTGCCCGCCGCGAGCTCATCGCGCAGGTCCTCGCGCATCCGCCGGCCGGCGGCCGCGATGTTGGCGCCGTGGAAGCGCACCTCGCCGCCGAAGAATTCGCACTCCCGGTGGTAGATGGAGCCGCGCCACGCTTCGGGCATGTAGACGAGGCAGCCGGGCAGCGCCAGCCGGCTGGAGAACAGGCACGCGGCCACGCCGGCGTTCCCCTGGGTGGGCAGGCAGAAGCGGCGAGCGCCGCAGGCGGCGCCGAAGGCGATCCCCACCGCCAGGCCGCGGTCCTTGAAGCTGCCCGACGGATGGCCGCCTTCGTTCATGAGGTGGAGGTCGAGCTCCAGCTCGCGCGCCAGCGCCTCGTGGCGGACGAACACCGGCCGCCCCACGTCGGCGGCGTAGGCGTCATCGACGCCCCACACGGGCAGCAGCGCGGCGTGGCGCCACAGGCCGACCGCGGCCTCTGGTCCGCGCCAGTCGCCGGCCCGGTCGTCGCGGAGCGCGTCGAGCCGGTACAGTGCCTCCACCGGTTTGCCCGGCGGCGGGCAGCAGGGGCACAGGCCGGCGGGACGATGGAACTCGTGGTGGGGGACGGTCTGCCCCGTCGCGGAACAGACCAGGCGGTCCAGGTACGGATTGATGCGCAGTTCCATGGGATCCTCGACGCGTTGGAGTGCCGGAGCCGGCCCGCTCCGAACGCCACAGGATAATCCCGGCGGGACATTTTCTCCAGCCCAAAGTCGCCCCGGTGCCGATCCGCCGGCCGCTGAAAAGTCACCCCTCCGTGAACCCGTTTGCCTCCGGGCATTCGTATATAGGTATGAAGAATGCAGGACGTGCCCGGGAGAGGCAAACCGATGGAGTGGAGCCCGGCCGAATTCGAACAGGTGGTGCGGGAACACCAGGCATGGGTGTTCAGCCTGGCGCTCCGATTCCTGCGGGACCGGGAACTGGCCGAAGAGGTGGCCCAGGACGTGTTCATCCGATTGTACCAGCACGGGGAAGGCATCCAGAGCGCGGCGCACCTGCGCCACTGGCTGCGTCAGGTGACCACGCGGTGCGCGGTGGACGCGTGGCGGGTCCGCCGCCGCCAGCCGGAGCTCGTGGAGCTCGAGGCGCCGACCCTGGCCTCGGCACCCGAGCAGGGCGAGGCGCTGCTGCTGGGCCAACTCCGCGAACTGGTGGGCCGGTTGCCCGCGGCGTCGCGGCTGGTGATGGTACTCCGCTACCAGGAGGGCCTCCGGCCCCGGGAGATCGCCCGGACGCTGAGAGTGCCCGTCGATACGGTGAAGAGCCGGATCCATCGGTCCGTGCGCTGGCTCCGGGCCCGGGTGGCCGATACGCCGGAGGTGCTCTCATGACCCCGTTGGACGACGAGCTGCGCCGGGCGCTGGCGCCCGAGGATCCGGGACCCGAGTTCACCCGCCGGGTGATGGCCCGGGTGGCCCGGCTTGACGCCGACCGGCGCATGTCGCGCCGGCTGGCATCGCGAGGCCGCCTGGTCCGTGGACTGGCGGCGGCCGCCCTGCTGCTGGCCGCGGGGAGCTGGGCCCAGTGGCGGTTCGGCCTGTGGCCGAGCCAGCCGGCCGGGGAGCCGCCTGCGGCGCCTGTCGTCCCGGCGGCCGGGGTGCCGGAGCTGACCGGGTTGCCCCCGGGGATGTCACGGGAGGACGGGGCGCGACTGAAAGAGGAACTGATCCGGGCGCTGCGGTTGGCCAGCCGCAAGATGAACGCCGCCCGGGAGCGGGCCGTGGAGCGCGCCCGCACATAGCTTCGGTGATGCATCGGAGATCCGGATCTGACGGTTTGATCTGAAATGACACGGAGGAAGACCATGAAACCATACCTGTTCCGTTTGTCGGTTCTGGCATTCGCCCTGTTCCTGCTCGCGGCCCTTTCACCCGCCGCAGCCGGCCAGGGGGCCCAGATCAATTTCGACGCCCTCAGGCACCTCGAGGCCAAGGCGGACGAGGTGGTGGACGTCACCCTCGACGGCGACAGCCTGCGGTTCGCCGGCGCGTTCCTGTCCAAAAAAGATCCGGAGGAAGTCGCGGTCCGCAAGCTGGTCCATTCGCTCAAGGGGATCTACGTGAAGGCCTACACCTTCGACGCGGACGGCCAGTTCACCGACGCCGACATCGAGGCGGTCCGAAGCCAGCTCCGCGCGCCGGAATGGAGCCGGCTCGTGGGCGTGCGCAGCCGCAAAGGGAGCGAGAACGTCGACATCTTCATGTTGCTCAAAGGTGACGCCATCGAGGGGCTGGCCATCATCGCTTTCGAGGACAGGGAGCTGGCGGTGATCAACATCGTGGGTCCCATCGACATGGAGATGCTGATGGATCTCGAGGGACACATCGGCATCCCCGACCTGGAGCTGGAAAAGGACGACCACCGGTCCGGGAGCCACTGACATGCGCTCCGCGGTTGGACGTCTCCTGCCGACCTTCCTGCTGCTCGGGTTGGCGCTGTTTGCGGCGGCGCCTGTTCAGGCCGACGGCAAGGAGTTCGACCGGCTGGTCCGCCACGTGGAACAGCAGCTCGGCACCGCGAAGGCCGATATCCCCTGCGGCTGGCTGGTGGGGCTCGCCGTGCGCTTCGCCAAGCCGGAGGGAGTCAAGGGGCTTCAGTTCGCCGTCTTTGAAGATGTGCCCGGCGAAGCCGCGGCCGGGTTCGGCGAGCTGGAGGCGGGTGCCCGCGCGTGCCTCGGGCCCGGCTGGGCCCGTATGGTCTGCCAGCGCTGCCCCGCCCGCAACGAGGCCCAACTCATCTGGGTGCAGTCTGCGAAGAACGAGGTGCGGCTCATGATCGTCTCGGTGGACGACGGCGACGCGGCCGTGCTCCACGTCCGCCTGGACCCCGACAAGTTCTCCGAGTGGATGGACGAGCCCACCGCGATCGCCCGCCGGGTCCAACGGACGCAATAAGCGCGCGGGCTCCGCCCGCGCATCGACAGGAATGATGCAGATGCAATGCTGCCGATCCACGGCAGCATTTTTTTGTCTGCTTGTTGGATGTCGCACCGTCCCCAGCGGCGATCAAGACCGTTTGATGAAAACGAGGGTGTCAGGTGCTATGATACTGTGCCAGAGCCATCTCCTGCCGATCGCTGGATCCTGCCCGACGTGGCGACGCCTTCAGACCGGGGTCCGGGTGGCAGGCGGATTCAACGGAAGGAACTCATGGAAAAATCTGCCGGCTGGAATCGTCTCAACCGCGTGTTTCATGGATTGAGCCATCTGAAATTCGCCTTCTATGTGGGGGGAGTGTACTATCAGCTCCAGGCCATGGTGTTCGGACGCCGGGAGGAATTCACGAATGACTTGTGCTTCGCCCTGCTCCTGTACGGATTCGCCATGGCCCTGGAGGGACTGCGGGATAACAGTCGGATCGTGGACCTCCGGCGGAAGCAGCTGACCCGCCGCGTCAGTCTGTTCCAATGGGTGGTCACAGGCTCCATCCTGCTGTTTTCCTTCGCGGTGCTGCTCGGGCTGGTTCTGCTCGTCGTCCTGGGGGATGAGTTTCAGGGGGTGGCTGTCGCCTCGTTCGGCCTGGGCGGGCTGGCGCTGATGCGGCAGGAATACGACTGCCTCAACCAGGCGTTGGAGTGCCCGGATCAGCCGATCGAGTCAGAGCCGTCTTCCGCTTCCGCAACCCGGTCATGAGGCCACCACCGAAGACAACGCCTGCCGAAGGGAGCGGACCCGGCCGCGACGACGGTCGATGTTCGCCGCCGCTGCGCGTCAGTCTCGTGGGGCTGGCCATGGAGGTGATGGGCGCCGCGGCGCCGAACCTGGCGGTGTACAACCTGCGGGCCTACGCGTGCAGCGATCCCGAGCTGGCGAAGCGCGTCGTGGTGACGGTTCACGATCTGCCGGTCACCGAGCCGGAGGACCGGGTGCTGGCGGCGGTGGCCGCCGACCGTCCCAACGTGGTGGGCCTGTCGTGCTATTCCTGGAACAGTGCGGCGATGCTGCGCCTGGCGGAAGGGATCCGGACGCTCGAGCCGGCGGCGATTGTGTTGTTGGGCGGGCCCGACGCGACCTTCCGGGCCGGGGCGCTGCTGGCGCGGCACCCGGCGGCGGTGGACGCCGTCGTCGCGGGCGAGGGGGAGGAGGTGTTCCGGCTGCTGCTGCGGCGGCTGGCGGACCTCGACGCCGCGCCCTGGACCGAGACGCCGGGGCTCGTGGTCCGGGACGGCGCCGACTGCCGGGCCCACCCGCCCCCCGAACCACTGGCGCTGAGCCGCGTGCCGGTGCCGCTGGACGATCCCGATTTCCGCCGCCGCCACCCCGGCCTGCTGGTCCTGGAGACGGCTCGCGGCTGCCGCCACCGCTGCGCCTACTGCACGTATGGCGCCCAGTCACCCGGCCGGCGGCTGCGGCCGCTCGGCGGCGTCGTCCGCGCCCTGCGCGCGTTCGCCGCGTCCGGGGGCGGGAATGTCTGGCTGCTCGATCCCGGCCTGAACCAGGAGCCGCGGCGGTTCCGGGCGCTGGTCCGCCACCTGGCCGCCGCGGACAACCTGACGCTCGTCGGGGCGGAGCTGAACCTGGCCACACTGCATCCCCCGGACCTGACGCCACTGGCGGGCCGGGTGGGCGATTTTCTGATCTTCGGCCTCCAGTCCAGCTCGCCGCGCGCCTTGCGGCAAGCCGGGCGGACGGCGCGACTGGAGGCGTTCGGGGCCAGGGCGCGCCTGCTCCGCCAGGCCGGCCTTCCCTTCAGCCTGGATGTCATCTACGGCCTGCCCGGCGACGACTACGCCGCCTTTCGCGGGACTCTCGACGCCGCTTTCGCCATGGAGCCGAATTTCATCAACTGCTTCCGGCTCCAGGTGCTGCCGGGGAGCCGCTTCGCCCACGATGCGGAACGCCTGGGCCTGCGCCACCAGCCGGAGCCGCCGTATTACCTGGAAAGCTGTCCCACATTTTCCGCCGGCGACATGGCCCGAGCGGAGCGCCTGGCCCGGGCGCTCACAATTTTCCACCAGTTCACCTATCGGACCGAAATCGTCGGGCTGATGGCGCGCGAGCTGGGGGCGCGGCCGTCGGACATCCTCGATGCGTTTCTGAACGGCGGGTGGCGGGGCGCGCCCCTGAACGAGGAGGAACTGGCCCGCCTCGCGTCACCCGCGGGGCAGCCCGGCGCGCTGCCCGCCCTGAGGCTGTTCCTGGCTGCGGCGTCTCGGGCCGCCGGCCGTCCGGACAGGCTCCGTCCGCTGGACGATCTCCTGCGGCTGCAACACCACTGGGGGCGCCTGCGAATCCTGGCGGGCTGCCCCGCGCCGCCGCCCCCGCCAGTTCCTGCAGGCACAATCCGTCCTGTGGGGACCGCCTGTGTCCTGGCTCTCGAGTCGCACGCGCTGACCCTCATGGAAACGCTGGCCCCGCTTGAGGCGGTGGACCACACGCCACGCCGGCTGGTGATGTTCCTGGAGGGTGGGCGGGTGCAGATGGTGACGGTGGGTTTGGACACCGCCCGGGTGCTCGAGTGGATCGGACCGGGCGCCTCCGTGGCGGCGCTGGAGGCGGCGGCCGCGTTGCAGTATCCCGACGTTCCGCGGGCGGAAGTGAACCGGTCGCTGCATCGGCTGCTAAAGGATCTGGTGCAGCGGGGGATTCTCATCCGGTGAGCGGTGAACCGATAGGGTACAGCAAGTCGTCCGGGGTGTCCGGCTGGCCGGTTTTACCGCGAACGGGAGTATAATGGCGCGGATGGACGCACCGATGGACGAGACGCGATCCGACACCCGCGGCGGCGATGACCTGGAGCAGACCGAACGGCTGCTCCGGACGGAGCGGAACTTCGTCACCGCTGTCCTGGACAGCTCCAACGCCCTGCTGGTGGTGCTGGATCTGGAGGGCCGCGTCCTGCGCTTCAACCGCGCCGCCGAGCGGGCCTCCGGCCGCCCATTCCCGGAAGGCATCGGCCGGTCCCCCGATGAATGCTTTCCGCCCGTCGAATCCGGCGCCGGCCTGCGGCCGCTGCTGGAGCGGATCCGGTCCGGCGAATCACCGGTGGATGACCGGACCTGCTGGACGGACCGGAACGGCCGGCGGCGCTGCACCCAGTGGACGGTCACGGCCTGCCCGGGCGAGGGCGGGGAGCCGGCCTACATCATCTGTTCCGGACTCGACATCACGCCGTTGCGGGAAGCCGAGGTGGAGCGCGAGCGCCTGATCGGGGAGCTGCGGGAAGCGTTGGCGCGCATCGAGACCCTGCACGGCCTGATCCCCATCTGCGCCGGCTGCAAGAAGGTCCGCGATGACCAGGGCTTCTGGCACCAGGTGGAGGCGTACATCGAGGCCCGGTCGCAGGCCGAATTCAGCCACGGCCTTTGCCCCGACTGCGTCGTCCGGCTCTACCCCGAATATGCCAGCCGGCTCAAGCCGTCCGGTGAACCGCCCGCCGAATCCTGACCGTCCCGCCGGCGTCCGCGGGCGGGCCGCTCCGGCGGCGGTTGCCCGAAATGACTTGACTTCACGGCCCCCTCTCACAATAATGCTCAGTTTCAGAGACGGCTCATCGGCCCGATGTGCGGGCGGCATACAGCGCTTCCGGACGCTTTTCCGACGGCGCCCCCTCGGTTAGGGCGCATGCTCCGACGGACGTTCGGAGGGGTGCCGAAGGGTGCCGGACAGCCAAACTTGGATTATTCATCGGCTCAGAGGAGATATGGTTATGAGGAAATTCCTGCGAATCGCGTGGCTGGCGGCCTTCCAGTTCCTGGCCGCCACCGCGGCGATGGCCAGTGAGGCGGACCTGGCCATCCCCGACCTGCACAAGGGGCAGCCGTACCAGATGCTGGGCGGCATCAATCCCTGGTGGCTGCTGTTTTGGGGCGCCTGCGTCATCGCCGGCACATTGAGCATCAGCCTCTGGCTGCGCGCTTCGGTCCGGAAGATGCGCGCGCACGAGTCCATGCTCAAGATCGCCGAGATCATCTTCCAGACCTGCCGCACCTATCTCAAGCAGCAGGGCAAATTCCTGATCATGCTGTTCGTGTTCATCGCCGCGGCGATGAGTTTCTATTTCCTGGGGCTGCAGTATGGCTCCCTGGCCGAGCAGTACGCCAAGACGCATAACATCCTGCTCCACCCGTTCGCGGTGGTCTTCCTGGTGCTGCTGTTCTCGGTGGTGGGCATGGCCGGCTCGTACAGCGTGGCCTGGTACGGCATCCGCGTGAACACCTACGCCAACGCCCGGACGGCGTTCGCCTCACTGGCGGGCAAGCCATGGGATGTGGTGAACATCCCGTTGCGGGCCGGCATGAGCATCGGGCTCTTCCTCATTTCGCTCGAGCTCATCATGATGGTGATCATCCTGCTGTTCGTGCCCCGCGAGATCGTCGGCTACTGCTTCCTCGGCTTCGCCATCGGCGAATCGCTGGGCGCCTCGGCTCTGCGCATTGCCGGCGGCATCTTCACCAAGATCGCCGACATCGGCTCCGACCTGATGAAGATCGTCTTCAAGATCAAGGAAGACGATCCGCGCAACCCGGGGGTCATCGCCGACTGCACCGGCGACAACGCCGGTGACAGCGTGGGGCCCACCGCCGACGCCTTCGAAACCTACGGCGTCACCGGCGTGGCGCTGATCTCCTTCATCACCCTGGCGGTGGCCGATGTGGAAATCCAGGCCAAGCTCATCGTCTGGATCTTCGCCATGCGCTTCCTGATGGATTTTATGTCCGGCCTGGCCTACTTCGTCAACCAGGGCATCTCCAAGGCCAAGTACAAGGGGATGACCGAATTCGATTTCGAGCAGCCGCTGATGCGTCTCATCTGGATCGCGGCGACCCTCTGCATCAGCACCTCGTTCCTGATGAGCTACCTCCTGATCTCCGACATCCAGGTGCCCGTCGACGGCGTGATGACTGCCCTGCCTTCGCTCTGGTGGCACCTGGCGCTCATCATCAGCTGCGGCACGCTGGCCGCGGTGCTCATCCCCGAATTCACCAAGGTGTTCACCAGTTCCAAATCGAAACACGTGCACGAGATCGTCACCGCCTCCCGCGAGGGCGGCGCGTCGCTGACCATCCTGTCCGGGATCGTCTCCGGCAACTTCAGCGCCTTCTGGAAGGGGATCCTGATCGTCGCCCTGATGGCCGTCGCGTACTTCACCAGCTTCGGCGAGATGGGTGTCGGCATCCAGTACCCGTCCATCTTCGCCTTCGGCCTGGTGGCCTTCGGCTTCCTCTGTATGGGGCCGGTGACCATCGCCGTGGACAGCTACGGCCCCGTCACCGACAACGCCCAGTCCGTGTTCGAGCTGGCTCAGACCGAGAAGATCCCCGGCATCAGCGAGGAGATCCAGCGCGACTTCGGCTTCGTGCCGAATTTCGAGCAGGGGAAACACTACCTGGAAGCCAACGACTCGGCCGGCAACACCTTCAAGGCCACCGCCAAGCCGGTGCTCATCGGCACCGCGGTGGTGGGCGCCACCACCATGATCTTCTCCATCATCCTGCTGCTCAAAAAGGTCGGCCTGATGCAGTTGTCGCTGACCGACGCGCCGGTGCTGCTCGGCTTCATCACCGGCGGCGCGGTGATCTTCTGGTTCAGCGGCGCCTCCATCCAGGCGGTTACCACCGGCGCCTATCGGGCGGTGGAGTTCATCAAGAAGAACCTGAACCTCGACAAGCAGGAAGCGGACATCGAGGACTCCAAGACCGTGGTGCGGATCTGCACCGAGTACGCCCAGAACGGCATGTGGAACATCTTCATCGCGCTGATGGCGATGACGCTGGCGTTCGCGTTCATCGACTCCAACTTCTTCGTGGCCTACTTGGTGTCCATCGCCTGCTTCGGGCTGTTCCAGGCCATCTACATGGCCAACACCGGCGGCGCCTGGGACAACGCCAAGAAACTGGTCGAGGTGGACTTCAACGAGAAGTACACCGCCGTCCACGCGGCGACGGTCATCGGCGACACGGTGGGCGATCCGTTCAAGGACACCACCTCGGTGTCGCTCAACCCCATCATCAAGTTCTCCACCCTGTTCGGCCTGCTGGCCACGGAGATCGCCATCGAGATCACCCGTCACGCCCAGGCCACCCAGTCCATGAACTTCTCACCCTTCATCGCCGCGCCGCTGTTCATCATCGGACTGGTCTTCGTCTGGCGCTCGTTCTACAAGATGCGCATTCCCGTCAAACCCGAAAGCAAATGATCACGCCCGGGGGCGACGGAGGTCGCCCTCCGGTTCTCCATCGAGATCGGTTTGCCGCGCCCCATTACCGGGGCGCGCTTTTTTTTCTGCGCGGATTCCTGTCCGGGTGCTGCGATCAGACCACTGAGGCGACGCCCGTACTGTCGCGGTAAAAAAACCTGGGCGCGTACCGTCGACGGAGCATGCGGATGACCGGTGTCGTCTCAGCTCGGGCTGCCGGAGGCGTTGCGGACCTTTGCCAGGAGCCGTTCCACCCGGACCTGCTTGTCCTTGAGCAAATCCTTGACCACCTGCGTTCGGGTGTGGTGAATCTCGACGGGCAGGCTGCACAGTTCCTTGTGGAGCATCGCCTCCAAAATGGCCAGTTCCTCGGCTGTCAGCTCGATGTTCATGGCCCCCTCCGTACCCTCATGATACCACGCCGCCCGGTCCGTCCCGGACCCTCAGGGCAGCGGCTGGGCGTTGACGGCGGACAGGAAGTTGAGCGCCTGGTCGCCGAAGAGCGCGAAGACGATCAGGTCGCGGGCCGGATCGCTCAGGCTCTCGACGAGCAGATAACCGCCGAAGATGCTCGTCAGTTCCGGCATCTGCTGATCCAGCAGGAAGACGCTCCGGCCGCGGGCGGGAATGTCGAGCGTGTCCACGGCCAGCTCCATGCCGTTCCCGTCGTGAGCCGTCAGGAGGACCTGCTGGGCGGTGTCGCCTGGATTGAGCACGGCGAGACCCGTGAAAAAGGAGGTGTTGCCCAGTTTGCCGTTGGCCATGTGCGCCACGAGGCTGCGGGCCTGTCCCTGCACGGCCAGGGGCAGGCTTGACAGGAACCGCCCGTTGCCGGCCTCCCCGAACGTCACCAGGCCCACCAGCGGCGTCGCGCCCTGCGGCTCCACGGTCAGGTAGCCGGTGGCGGGACCGACGAGGCCGAACAGGGTGGCCACATCCTGCTGGAGCTTGCTCTGCGCCGGGATGCTCAGGGTCGGACTGGTGCCCAGAAGCTGGCCGGCGTCGCCGTACCTGCGGATCACCACGGCCGTGCCGGTGTCGGTCGCGTTGAGCACGGTCAGTTTCGTCTCGTAATTGACGCCCAGATTCCCGCAGGCAAAATGCGGCGAGTAGAGGATGGCGGCCGCCTCGGGGAGGCACAGGCCGTCGATCGCCGCCAGCTTCTCGCTGTTGCCGGACAACTGGCAGCCCACTACGGGGATGTCGGCGCGCAGCCCGATGAAATCGGGCGCCGCGAGGGCGGGGAATGCGGTCCCCAGATCCAGCTCGAGCCGGCCGCGGCCCGCCAGCGTGTAGGACTTGGATTGGAGGACGGAGCCGTTGCTCAGCCGCTCCAGCACCAGCCGGCACTGATCCTTGCTGGGATTGATGACCAGCAGCGTGCGCACCGGATCCGTGCCGGCGGGGAACAGGAGCCGGGTGTGGGCGTCGCGGGCGTCGGGCAGGGACAGCCCGTCCATGTACTGGAGGGTCGCGCCGTCGTTGGCCAGCCAGAACCCGTAGGTCTCCGGCTCGGTCAGGAAGCCGCGCACCCAGCGGCCGGGCTGGTCGGCGTCGGCGCCGAACACGCTCGGATCGGTGAGGTAGCGGGCGTACTGCTGACCGGACGCCAGCGGCACGGTGACCGCCTTCCGGTGGGTGCCCGCGCTGTCGTAGAGCTCCAGGTTGAGCAGGCCCGTCGCCGCGCCGAGGTTGATGACGGAAAACGACAGGTCCTGGCTCCGCGGCAGATGCACCAGGTTGAACGCCCGGTCGGCCAGCGCCGCCACGCCGGTCCGGGAGCAGATGCCGCCGAGCGTGGTGCCGCCGGCGATGCTCAGGATGTCGTTCTCGACCAGCGTCACGTGGTTGACGGGATCCAGCTCCATGTCGCCCAGGGTGTTGATGGAGTATGCGTAGGCCATGGTGCCGGTGGCGTCGGAGACGCAGAGGCCGAGCTTGTAGTAATCGGCGTAGCCCACCAGGATGTCCGGCCCGTTCTGGCCGTCGAAGTTGTCGGCCTGCAGAGCCGACGGCGGATTGATGAAATAGATGGTCTGCCCCGAACCGGGCGCGAAGGTACCGCCGGTTCCGGCGTGCCAGATGCTGATGGACTTGTTCGCCGCCTGCGCCACGGCCAGGTCGGTCCGGCCGTCGCGGCCGAAGTCGGCGGCCGCCACGGCGACCGGTTGCGCGCCCAGGGTGGCATAATTGACGGCGGAGAACGAACCGCCGTCGTTGCGCACCACCGTCACCGAGTTGCCGTCGCGGTTGGCCACCGCGATGTCCGGCCGGGTGTCGCCGTTGAAGTCGCCGGTGGTGAGCGCCACCGGCCCATCGCTCAGGTAAACCGACGTGCTGCTGGCAAATTGCTGCCCGTACAGAATCTGCAGGGTGTTGGTGGCGGGGACCGTGTACAGGAAATCCTTCTGGGTGTCGCCGTTGATGTCGATCACGTGCGAGGCGCTGGGTTCACCGGCCAGCGCCGTCGTCCGCACGGGGACCAGCCGGTTGCCGGGGCGACCGGCTTTCTCGAACAGGGTTTCCCAGGCGTAGATCCGCAGGGTGCCCGCGGTGTCGGCGACGAGGATGTCCGGCCGGCCGTCGCCCGTCACGTCGCCGATCTCCACCGTGCGGGCGGCGGCGCCGTCCAGGGCCCGCCAGTCCAGCGACGGGTAGGTGCCGTCGGGCCCGGACAGCGACCAGTACAGCCGGTTGGCTGCCCCGTCGATGGAGGCGATGTCCTCGCGTCCGTCGCCGTCGAGGTCGCCCTGGGCATGGTCGGTGATCGTGGCGCCCACGAGGCGGGCGGGGGCGACGTCCTCCGCCACGGTGTGATCGAGCCGGAACAGGTTCAGCGTGTCGGGGGTGAATTTGGTGGTCGTGGCGGCGCCCGTCTTCTGGTAGAACGCCCGGACCGTGACCGGGAACATGTCGTCGGTCAGATTGAAATCGTAGCCCCGCAGATCCCCGAAGAACTGGGAGTTGGCCTGGGTGAACTGACCCGCGGCGCCCCAGTTGCTCGACCCGTTCAGGGGCCAGACACCGGCGCCGACCCCGATGGTGAAGCCGAGATAGTGCTCGTCGTCGTCGGGTTCCCAGGCGCTGGTGCTTCGGGTGAGCCGCAGCCAGATCTTGTTCTCGCCCTGCACGCAGCGGAACAGCTGGATCGCGTGATCGTCGATCCCGGCGGTGGCCGCAGTGTCCGCGACGGGCTGGTAGGTGGCGGACATGCCGTCGAAGGCGTATTCGGAGACAGCCAGCGGATGCACCGTGGCGCCGGCGGGCGACACCTCAAGCTGGGACAGTTTGCCATCAGCCAAAGTCTGGCTCAGTAGGGCGCCGGCGGGCAGGGTGAGTTCCAGGATGACCGGGTTAGCGGTGCCGGCGGCGGGGAAGGTGTCGGGCGCCAGCAGGAACGTGATCGCCGAAGCCGGCAGAATCTGGGCGGCGAGCGCCTGGTTCACGTTGCCGGTCTGGCCGGAGCGGCTCAACAGGGGCACCGTGGGTGCGGTCGTCGAGGTGTAGGCATACACGCCGCTCGAGGTGGCCGCGTAGATGCGCGTGGGCGTGCGGACGTCGGTGGCCAGCGCCTGCACATCCGTTTCGGTCGTGGCCCTGGACACGGGATACCAGTTGGCGCCGTCATTGCGGGTGTAGAACAGTCCGTCCGTCGTGCCGGCGAACATGTTCCCGCTCTTGGGTTGGCGCACCAGGGCCTGCACCCAGTTGTACTCCAGGCCGGCGGGCGTCCACAGGCCGCCCTCGTTCGTGCTCTTGAACGCGCCCCAACGCGTGCCGGCGAAGAGGGTCTGCGGACTGTCCTCGTTGGAGGCCAGGCTGTATACCTGCGTTTCGGTCAGGCCGGTCATCGCCGGATCCCAGGAGAGGCCGCCGTCGGTGGATTTGTAAAAGCCGTCGTCGCCGGCGGCGTACATCTTCAGCGGGGACCACGGGTCGAACATCAGATCGATGATATTGACGTCGATGAGCTGGCCGGTGGGAGCCCAGGTGGCCCCGGCGTCGGTGGAGACGTACAGGCCGTCGTAGTCGTAATCCCAGGTCGGCCACCCCGAGGTGGCGTACACCGTCGACGGATCGGTGGGGTGGACGGCCAGGTCGAAAATCTCCTTGCTGTTGACCGTGCCGCCGCCGCTGATCACTTTCGTCCAGGTGTCACCCTCGTTCAGGCTGCGCCAGAGGTCGCCGTTGATGGTGCCCATGATGGCCGGCGGATCGGTGGCCGGCGTGATCGCCAGGTTCTGAAAAGGCAGGTTGCTGCTCACGTGGCTCTGGTATTCCCACGATTCGCCGCCGTCGACGCTCTTGAACAGGTAGCCGGTGTCGTCACCGGCGTACACCACGCCGGCTTCGTCGGGCGACACGGCCAGACAGTTGGTTTTGGTCAACAGGCCGGAGCTGGCGCTTTGCCAGGTGTTGCCCCGGTTCCAGGAACGCTGCACGCCGGAAATGGTGCCGGCGTACACCGCTCCGTCCGGATCGACGGGCTCGATGGCGATGCAGCGGCCGCCCGGCTGCAGGACGTTCTCGAAGGTGGCGCCGCCGTCGGGGCTGCGGTACACGGTGTGCAGATTGATGAAGAAGAATCGGTCGGGATCACCGGGATCGCAGACCAGATCATTGAAGGACACGTTGGTCGGGTGCTGGGTCCAGGTGGTGCCGCTGTTCGTGCTGGTGTAGAACGCCATGGGCTGATACGAGGAGGCGTACAGGCGGCCGGGAATGGTGGGATGGACGGCCATCCGCCAACCCTTGGCGGAGGCAGGCAGAATTTCCGTCCAGGTCAGGCCCCCGTTGGTGCTTTTCTGCACCCCCGAGTTCCAGGTGGCGAGGTAGAGCGTCAGCGGAGCCAGCGGCGACTGGCGGATCTGGTCGATCTGCGGCGAACCGGGGAGGGTGGCGAGGGTGGTCCAGTCGACACCGCCGTCGGTGGACCGGTAGACCTTCGTCATGCCTGATGCGTAGATGGTGTTGGGATTGGTGGGGTGGAAGGCGAAACAGCGGACGTCCGCGATGGTGGACACCCGGGTCCACCCGTCGCCGCCGTCGGGGCTCCGGTGGATTCCGTCCGAGTTGGCGGCGAACACCAGCAGGTGATTCAGCGGATGGACGGAGCCGGCCGCCATGGGTGAATTGAAGCCGCCGATCACCTCCCAGCTTTGGCCCCAGTTGCGGCTGCGGAAGAAACTGCCTTCCGAGATGCCGGCGAACAGGACGTTGGGCGTCTGGGGATCGACGGAGATGAATTTCATCTGGCCGCCGTACGGACCGGCGGTGCTCCACCGGTTGAGGCCCGCCGGAATCGGCAGCGCCAGCGCAATCATCAATACCACGATGCCCGCGATGCGATACATGAACCCTCCTATTGGCGATCACGCCGTGGGACTGAGATGCGTAAACGCCCCGCGGTTGATCTCGCTCAACCCGCCATGCGGATCGGCGACCGTCTCTTCACGGTCCGCTCGCGACTGACGGCAGTTCCTTGAGCAACCACAGTCTATTTGTCGTCAGATCGTCGAAAATGTGTCTATATTTTTACATTCCGTGCCGGATTAGTCAAGGCGGGCCGGGTCACCGGCGGGGCGGGATCAGGATCAGCGCCGCCTGGGGCGGGATGAGATACTCGGCGCCGGTGGCGGTGACCACCGCCATTTCCTCGACGGAGATGGTCTTCGTTGCCGGGCGGCCTTGATATTCGATGGCCCAGCAGAAGAAACCGTCATAGGCGAACACCATACCGGGAGCGAGCGCGCGGAGGGCGTCGCCGGCGGGCGTGCGGTCCGGCTGGCCGCCGGTGAGCCCGGGACCGGCGTCGTGGGCCCAGTAGCCCACTGGGTGGCCGGTGCCCCACGGCACCGGCAGCGACCCCTGGGCGGCCATCCACTCGCGCTGGACGCGGTCCACCTCGAAGCCGCGCGCGCCGGGCCGGAGGGCGGCCAGCACGCGCCGGTGCCCCTGGACGGCGTTCTGCCAGTACCGCCGGATCTCCGGCGGCGGCGCCGTCTCTCCCTCCCGCAGCACGTAGGCGAAGCGCTGCAGGTCGGAGCACCACACGCCATGGACCAGGATCCCGAAGTCGATCTGGATCACGTCGCCGGGCATGATGATTTTGCCGGTGGAGTGGGAATGGCCGCGGTCGGGCCCGGAGTTGACGTTCGGGTTCTGGTCCGGGGCCCAGGCGTCGCCGACGCCGAGCTCGCGCATCCGGCCCTTGAGGAACCGGGCGACGTTGGCGTCGGTGGTTCTCCCCGGCACCACGGTGGTGTAGGCCTCGAGGAGAAGCTGCTCGGTGAGCCGGGCGGCGTCCCGCATGATGGCGATCTCCTCGGGCAGCTTCACCGCGAGCCAGGTCAGCACCAGCTCCTCGGACGAGACGAGCCGGCCGGGCCAGCCGGCACCGAGCGCTGCCTCCAGCTCCCGGCGCTGGGTGTGGCTCAACCCGTCGGCTACGGCGCGGCCGGAGGAGTTGACGGCGACCGCCGTCGCGCCGCGCTCGCGGAGCGCCGCGGCCACCGCCACCCAGAGGTTCGCGTCGCGCTCCAGCACCTGGCAGGCGTCGTGGAGACCCACTTCCTGCAGCGCCGTGGCCTCGCCCGGTGGGGTGATGGCCAGCGACGACACTCGTCCCTCATTCAGGAAAAACAAAAACGCCGCCTGGCCGCCGGCGTTCTCGCCGCCCACGTGGAGCGCCAGCGGGTCGTTGGCGTTCTCGCGGCAGATGACCACCCAGGCGTCGGCGCCGGCGGCTTGCATCGCCGCCGGCAGCAGCCGCTCCACCCGCGCCCGGCGGATCGCCGGCCACGGATTGGCGGCGCCCTCGGACGCGGCGGCCGCGATCGGGGAAACGCTGGCTGCCAGGGAGAGCAGAATGAGCAGGCCGCATGGAAGGACGGGTCGGAAGCAATGCGCTCGATTGACCATGTTTAACTCCGGCGAGGCGAGTGATCAACCAGACGGTACTGCGGGACAGGGTCCGGTGTCAATCCCGGGTGCGCGCCGGGTGTAGGCCGCATTCGACGAGTGCGGCCCGGTTGTGGTCCCTCAGGTCCCGTGACGATGTGTTCACTCTTGGGGTTTAACGCCGGCCCCGACTCCCACGCTGGCTTCCACCACGCTCCAGTCGGGTCCCGCCGGGCCCCTGGATCCCGAACCTCGCGCGGGATATGTGAAGACATCCGGATCGTGCTGGATCCACACCTTCCAGGGGCCGCCGTCAAGGAAGTCGTCCCGCGAGATCAGTTCGAACCGGTTGTCCCGATAGTCGAACCGGATGATGTTGCCCTTGACGGTCCCCATCAGGTCCGGCTTGCCCGCGGGGCGGAAAAACAACCGGAAGCGGCCGAACTGTTTCGTCAGGATTTCGAAGTGAACGGCGCCTTCCTGGTCGCTTCGCGCGGAACCGTTGGAGCCGGATCCGCCCCACACCCGCCGGTCGTTCAGAAGCAGCATGCCGCCCGTGATGCGCAGCTCGTGCAAGGGCATCGGATACGCTCCCGCCGGCTGCGCGTTTTCCACCAGCGGGACCACCTGGATGGCATATTTGATTTTGCGTCCTCGATCCTCGAACAGGTTGACGACCGCCTTTTCCAGGTTGCGCACCGTCGCCGCGGCCTTGCCGGAATTGGTAGTGGTCCCGATCTTCATGGTCCATTGAAACTGCAGCTCGATGCCATCGGGCAGAATCCGGGCGGGCCGGATGGAGAGCTGGTACTCCCTCGATTCAGTCCGTTCGTCGGTGGTTTTCGCACCTGTCTGGATGGTGGCCGAGTGTCCCAACACGACCTGCACTTTCGGAGCCAACAGAGTCAAGGTTTCCGCAGGGTGGATCTGCAACAACGCCAGATCCAGGTTGATGATGATCGGTCTCTCCCCGCCCGTGTCATTCGCGGCGGCACCCGGGCGCTCTGCCGGCGGCGCGGCCGGCGCTCCCGTGTCGACCGGCGCGATCGCCGGTCCGGCGGCGGCGAGGCCGATGGTGGTCAGCACCAGCAGCCAGCCGATCAACCCGACGGTGGATGGCATGATCATTCCTCCCTGAAGACATAAACTGTCGTATCCTCGACGGGCTGGCACCGGGACAGGTCCAGGACGATCTCCCGCTGCAGGATCGTGCCGCCGGCGGCGATGGTGACTGTCGTGACCGGCGGCTGCCGGGTGGCCCGCAGCTCCCCCAGGGTGAGGTGCTGCCGCCAGATGACGGTGCTCAGGCCGGCGATCAACAGCCCGGCGGCGGCCAGCAGCGGGATCGGAATTCGAAGATGCCGGCGCCAGATGCTGCGCGGGGCACCCGTCGCTGCGAATCGTTGACCAGGTGTCGCCGCGCGTGCCGCCGGCGGCGGCGCGGCCACGACGGGCCAGGCTTCATCGAGCGAACGGCGAACCGTCCGGGCCCGCCGGCGGACGGCATCGACTGCGTCGCGGCAGCGGGGGCACACCGCCAGGTGCGCCCCGATCGCGTCGGCGGCGCGGGAATCCAGCTCGTCGTCGACGAACGATTGCATGGCGGTTCGGTTGGGACATCGCATGGTCACACCTCATTCCAGTAGTGCCGCCAGCCGGTCGATGGCCCGGGACAGCGCCTTCCCCACGGTGGTCACCCGCAGGTCCAGCACGCGGGCCATCTCGGCGTAGCTCATCTCGTCCCAGTACAGCACGATAAGCAGCCGGTCCCGGTCCGGCAACCGGCTCAAAGCCTGCCTCACTTTCACCACCCGGTCCTGATCCATGAAGTCGGCTTCCATGTCGCGGCCGTCGGCATATCCGGGCTGCAGGCCAGGGGCAGGAACCGCCGCCATCGCAGGCGGCGAAGTCGATCCCGCCACAGGTTCACCGTCACGCGGCACAGCCAGGCCCGCGGATTCTCGGGCAATCGGCCGGCGTCAGGCTGCTGCGCCATCCGCAGGAACGCCTCCTGCACCAGTTCCTCGGCGGTGTCGATGCGCCCCGTCAGGCGGACCGCCAGCCGAAGCAGCCAGGCGGCGTGGTCCCGGTACAGGCGTTCCAGCGCGGTGTCCGTTTCCGCCATCCGGTCCGTGGCCTGTGTCTGAGTGAAATCCATTCTCGTTGATCCGACCCGGCTGTCACCCGCGCGAACCGTCGGTTCGCCCGGGCATCATCATCATAGACGAAGCCGCAGCGGATTTGTGGCGCTGACTCTATAATTAATGAAACTGAATCGACGGGCGCGCTATCCGCCCGTGCCGCCGCCCTTGATGCCGCCCTCGGTCAGGGAGCGGGGATCCAGCAGCCGATCCAGCTCGGCGGGCGCCAGGCCCGTCGCCTCGGCGGCCACGTCGCGCACGCGCCGCCCCTCGGCGTAGGCGCGCTTGGCGATGGCCGCGGCGGCGTCGTAGCCGATCACCGGGTTGAGCGCCGTGACCATGATGGGGTTCTTCTCCACCCGTTCCGCCACGGCGGTGCGGTTGACCGTAAAGCCCGCCACGGCCTTGTCCGCCAGCAGCCGGGCGGCGGCGGCGAGCAGCCCCTGGGCCTGCAGGAGGTTGTGGGCCACCAGCGGCAGCATGGTATTGAGCTGGAAGTTGCCCCACTGGCCGCCCAGGGTGACCGCCGTGTCGCAGGCGATGGCCTGGGCGGCGGCCATGATCACCGCCTCGCAGATCACCGGGTTGATCTTGCCGGGCATGATGGAGGAGCCGGGCTGGAGCGCCGGCAGGACAACCTCGGCCAGGCCCGCCTGGGGGCCGGAGTTCATCCAGCGCAGGTCGTTGGCGACCTTCATCAGGGTCACGGCGACCGTTTTCAACTGGCCGGACAACTCCACCGCCGTGTCCTGGGTTGCCTGCAGCTCGAAGTGGTTGTCCCCCTCGCGGAAGGGCAACCCGGTGAGCCGCGCCAGCGCCGCGGCGGCGCGCCGGCCGAACTCGGGGTGGGCGTTGATGCCGGTGCCCACGGCGGTGCCCCCCAGCGCCAGCTCCGCCAGCCGGGGCAGGACCGCCTCGATGCGGGCGATGGCGTGGTGCACCTGGCTGGACCAGGCGCCGATCTCCTGCCCCAGCCGCACGGGCATGGCGTCCATGAGATGGGTGCGGCCGGTTTTTACCACGTCGTCGAGCGCGGCGGCGCGCCGGTCGAGGACGTCGCGCAGGTGGCGCAGCGCCGGCAGCAGCTCGCCGGCGGCCTGCTCGTAGGCGGCGACGTGGATGGCGGCGGGGATGACGTCGTTGGACGACTGGCCCATGTTCACGTGGTCGTTGGGATGGACGACGCGCGGACCGGCGGCGTCGCCCAGCAGTTGCCCCGCCCGGGCGGCGATCACCTCGTTGGCGTTCATGTTGGTGGACGTGCCCGAGCCGGTCTGGAAGACGTCCACGGGGAACTGGCTGTCCCACCGGCCGTCGGCCACCTCACGGGCGGCGGCGCCGATGGCGGCGGCCGGCTCCGGCGGCAGGAGGCCGAGCGCGGCGTTGGCCTCGGCCGCGGCCAGCTTGATGAGACCCAGCGCCCGGATGAAGGGGCGCGAAAAGCGCAGGCCGCTGACGGGGAAGTTGTCCACCGCCCGCTGGGTCTGGGCGCCGTAGAGCGCGTCGGCGGGGACGCGCACCTCGCCCATGGAGTCCCGTTCCATGCGCCAGTCGCCGGTATGCGTCATCGCCGTGCCTCCGTGCCGTCGGTGTGCGGACTCGGCGCCCCGCCGCCGCGGGCGAGGCGCCGCTTCCATTATATGATGCCGGCGGCCGGCGGCGGGTCCGTCAATGGGGGAAGCTGCGGCCGGGGTCCACCGGGTCGGGCTGCGGCAGCGGGAATCGGCCGGCCACTGCGGCGGGCTCCCCGGCCAGCAGCTGGACGATCTCCGTGTGTTCCAGTCGACGCGCCAGCGCCGCGGCCGTGGTCCCGTTGGCATCTGCGAGCGTCGTGTCGGCGCCCCGGGCCAGGAGCAGCCGGACCACCGCCGCATGGCCGTTGCCCACGGCGCTGAGCAGCGGGGTGGTGCCGCTGTCCCGCGTCCAGGCGTTGACGTCGGCGCCTGCGGTGATGAGGCGGTCCACGACGGCCGCGTGCCCGGAGCCGGCGGCGGACATCAGCGCGGTCCAGCCGGTCTGCGTGACGGCGGCGACGGAGGCGCCGGCGCCCAGCAGGACGCCCACCGTCTCCAGCCGGCCGTATCCGGCGGCGAGCATCAGGGCGGTGTAGCCGTCCCGGTTGGCGGCGTCCACCGCCGCGCCCCGTTCCAGCAGGAGCTGCGCCACGCCGGCGTGTCCGTTGGCGGCGGCGCACATCAGCGCGGTCAGACGCTCCCGCCCGGCGCAGGCGTCGAGCTCGGCCCCGCGGTCCAGCAGCAGGCGCACCACCGCCTCGTGGCCGCGCACCGCGGCCAGCGCCAGCGCCGGCGTCCCGCCGCCGTTGGTGGCGCCCGGTTTGATGCCGGTGTCCAGCAGCGCCTCGACGCGAGCCCGGTCGCCGGCCCGGGCGGCCTCGGCCAGCTCGGGCGACTCGGCGGCCGCAAGCGCGACCGTCCCCACCAGCAGACAAGCGTAAACCATCAGTGACCGGATCATGTATCCCTCCCCGCAATCTGGATGCCCGTAACCTCGGGCAGGCGGGAGCCGCGCCGGTCCGGCGGGCGTCCCCCTGCCGGTACAAACGGACGGCCGCCCCGGGTGTCCGAAAAACCAAAAGGAACCTTTGTGAAATCCATCTGTAAGTAATTGATAAATAAAGAGTAAAAAATTATTAAAAAAATAATCAAAAAACCTCATACAAAGCGCCCCGACCGCTACTTTTATTACAACTGTCTCCAAACCAATTTAGCGTGTTCGGTGAAGGTGCAAATTACGTGGTTCGACGGTACTCGCTCACAACGTCCGGTTCAGCAGACAGCACACCTGTTTGCGACCGGACGTTCCGTCATGCGCCGGAACCGTTCCGCGGGAATCAAAAATTTTGGGAGGTTTCTATGCGGCGTTTCTGGGTTGCGTTGGTTGTGGCGGTCCTGCTCAGCGGCTCGATCCTGGCGCTGAATGCGACCGGTCATCCCAAGATGCTCCAGCAGGAGCAGGTCAAGGCTCTGGCCCAGCTGCCTGAGGTCAGGACCATCAGCGTCGACAAGGACGGCGTGCCCGATTTCATCGCCGGCCGCCTCGGCTATCTGCCTTCCCCTGATGTGGACGGGGCCATTGACTACGTTCACAGCCTGAGCGCGGTGTTCCGTTGCACGGGCCAGGAAGAGCTGGAACCGCTGGACGCGCAGGCTGATGAACTCGGCCAGCTGCACCTGCGCTTCTCCCAGTCCATCCGCGGCATCCCGGTGGTGGGTGCCGATCTCCGGGTGCACATCGACGGTGACACGGGCGAGGTGCTCGTGATCAACGGCCGCCTGGCGCCCCACGACGCCGTGACGATTCCCTGGAACTTCATGCCGCCCAAGCAGGCGTTTGTGACAGCGCTCCGGGAGGCGGGCATCCACAACGGCCGGATGCTGGACATGCCCACGATGTCCTACCTGCTCTCCGCCGAGAACAAGCTGTACCTGACCTGGGAAACCACCTTCGAGTACATGAGCGACCGCGGCCCCCGGATCGACCGTATCTTCGCCGATGTGCTCACCGGTGACCTGGTTGAGCGTGTGGGCATCATCAAGGACGCTCTCAGCCGCAAGATGTACACCGCCAACAACGGCACCTCGCTGCCCGGCACGCTGCTGTTCTCCGAAGGCGGCTCGTCCAGCGACACCACCGCCGTGACGGCCTACAACCACGCCGGCACCACCTACAACTACTTCAAGAGCAAGTTCAACCGCGACTCCTTCAACAACGCCGGCGCGGTCATGACCACCTCGGTGCACGTGGGCTCCAACTACGTGAATGCCTACTGGAACGGCTCCCAGACCGCCTTCGGCGACGGCGACGGCTCCCAGGCCAGTTCGCTCGCCAAGGACCTGGACGTCGTGTCCCACGAGTGGGGCCACGCCGTGACCGACTACACGGCCGACATGACCTACTCCAACGAACCCGGCGCTCTGAACGAGGCGTATTCCGACATCTGGGCCGCCAGCGTGTCGGCGTATTCGACGGGCACGGTCGACAGCAACACGTGGAAGATCGGTGAACTCTGCTGGACTCCCAGCACCTCCGGTGACGCCCTGCGGTACATGAACAATCCCACCGCCGACGGCCAGTCGTACGACTACTATCCCGAACGCTACACCGGCACCTCCGATTACGGTGGAGTCCACCTGAACTCCGGCATCGGCAACCTGGCCTACTGCCTGCTCGTCCAGGGCGGCACCCATCCGCGCTCCAAGACCACCACCGTGGTCACGGGCATCGGCATGGCCAAGGCCGAACAGATCTTCTACCGCGCCCTGACCACCTACATGACCACGTCCACCAACTTTCAGGGCGCCCGGACCGCCACCGCCCAGGCCGCGACCGACCTGTATGGCGCCTCTTCGAACGAGGTGACTCAGGTCCAGAACGCCTGGACCGCCGTGGGCGCGCCCGGCGGCACGGTCAGCGTCGTCACCCTGACCAACGGCCAGACGGTGACCGGCCTGGGGGCTTCCACCGGCACCATGCTGATGTACAAGATCGCGGTCCCCGCCAGCCAGACCTCGCTGGTGGTGACCACCTCGGGCGGCACCGGTGACGCCGACCTGTACGTGAAGCGCGGCGCCCAGCCAACGACCAGCTCCTACGACGGCCGCGGCTACACCAGCGGCAACGCCGAGACCGTGACCATCAGCAATCCGGTGGCCGGAGACTTTTACATCGGCGTGTATGCCTACTCGACGTTCGCCAGCGTCTCACTGAAGGCCACCTACACCGGCAGCACCACCACCCCGAACTTCACCCTGGCGGTTTCGCCCTCCACCTTGTCGGTGGCCCAGGGCGCGTCCGGTACAGCCACCGCCACCACCACAGTGAGCGGCGGCTTCAATTCGGCGGTTGCCCTGACGGCCTCCGGCGTGCCCTCCGGCGCCACGGCCACCTTCAGCCCGACGTCCATCGCCGCGCCCGGCTCCGGCACCTCCACGCTCACCATCGCCGGCGGCACCGCCACGGTGGGCACCTACACCGTGACCCTCACCGGCACCGGCGGCGGCCTGACCAAGACCGCCACCCTGAGCCTGACCATCACCACCAGCGGCGGCGGCGGCAACGTGCTGACCAACGGCGTGCCCGTGACCGGCCTGGCAGCCTCCACCGGCACCATGCTGATGTACACGATCGTCGTTCCGTCCGGCCAGTCCTCCCTCGTGGTCAAGACCTCGGGCGGCACCGGCGACGCCGACCTGTATGTGAAGCGCGGCGCCGCGCCGACGACCAGCTCCTATGACGGCCGCGGCTACACCTCGGGCAACGCCGAGACCGTGACCATCAGCAATCCGGTGGCCGGCACCTTCTATGTCGGCGTCTACGGGTACTCCACCTTCTCCGGCGTGACGCTCACGGCGACCTATTCCGCCTCCGGCGGCGGCACGTCCATGAACGAGACCGAGTCCAACAACACGACCGGAACGGCCAACACCATCTCCACCTCCGGCACCACCGTGACCGCCAAGATCGGCACCTCCACCGACGTCGACTTCTTCAAGGTCAGCCTGCCGGCCGGCAAGACTCTGGCGGTGGTGATGACCCCGCCGTCTACGAAGGACTACGACATCTACATCGCCAACTCCTCCGGGACCGTCCTCGTGCGCGGCCAGAACGGCACCGGTTCCGTGGAGAGCATCTCCTACAAGAACAGCGGCACCACCACGGCGACCTTCTACATCAAGGTGTACGGCTACAACAGCGCCTACTCGTCCACGCTGAACTACACCTGCAAGGCCACCTGGTAGACCGCGACCGAAACGTCCGATCCGAACAGCCCCGCCCGCAAGGGCGGGGCGTTTTTTTTGGTGATCGGTAAACAGTGAACAGTGAGCGGTGAGACGATGGCGGTGAGGGGATCGGGGACGGCGGGTTGCGGTTCAGCCGGCGGGGGCGGATTGAGGATAAATCAGTTACTCCCGATTTTCTGCCAATTTCTAGCAGGATTTTCGCCGCGCGATCGGCCGCTTCGCTCATCCCGCCATCGACCGGCACCAGCCAACCTTTCCCGACGAAAGTAGCCAGGCGCAGCCCCGCGCACGCGGGGCAGCGCCTGGAAGACAGAACACAGTGGGTGTGTCGCGCCCCGCGGCCGCGGGGCGCGGGGAACGGGTGGCCGCGAATGCTACAATTCTCTGTGCCCCGTTCCCGGGGCACGCAGCCTTTTAAAAACACTCGCCCGTCCAGGCGCTGCCCGGCTGCGCCGGGCGGCGCCTGGCTATTTTCGTGGTGATCCGAACAGTGTGCTGAAAACACACAGGTTTGTGCAGATTGGGAATTCACAATCGCCCTCGATTGGTTCCTGCTCGGCCAGTTCGAGTAAGAGTTACGGGGTGGCGGGCGGGGTGAGAGTCACGTTGACGGTGCCCGGCAGCAACGGCGCGAGGAAGCGGCAGCGGTTCAACAGGGTCATGTAGGCGGCGGCGGACGCCGACTCGCGGAAGCTTGGGTTGGGCCAGAACTCCACCTCCAGGCGGCCGCCCGGCCGGCGGCAGGCGTCGCGGAGATGCCCCAGGTGGAGCACGTCCTCGTCCACGGCGTCCCTCATCTGGCGGCGGGCCCGGCGGCGGGTCCAGCCGATGGCCCAGCCGGGCGACCAGTTCTCATACAGGAACACCGCGCGGCCTCCGGGCGCGAGCAGGCGTAGCACCTCGGCCAGGATCCCGCTGTAGTCGTGCCGCTCGCCGAAGTGGTGGAGCGAGGCGAAGGCGAAGATGCGGTGGAACTGGGCGTCGGCGAAGGGGAGCGCGCGCACGGAGCACTCCCAGAGCTCGTCGATGCGCACGCCGAGGAGTTGCTCGTACGCCGCGGCGTAGAGCAGGGCGTCGCGGGCGATGTCGGCGGCGACCACGCGGCAGGCCGGCTGCCGGCGTTTGGCCAGGCAGCTGGCCCAGCCCTGGCCGGCGCCGATCTCGAGGACCGTCTGACCCGGCTGAAGGTCAAGCCGGTCGGCGAGGAGCTGAAAGACGCGAATGAAGTTGGCCTTGGCCGTCAACAGATCGAAGAAACCGGTGTCGCCGTGCGCGCGGCGGATGCCGCTGTAGTAGGCGATCTCCTTTTCCTCCGACGGTGTCAGGGTCGGCGCGGGCGCCGGGCGCCAGATCCGCCCATCCTGTTCCGCCGTGACGCCGCTCTGCAACCGGACCATGCCGTCCCCACCTGGACAGAGTGTCGGCCGCGGGACCTTGCGACCGCGCCCATTATACGCGATCCGCCGGCGCCGTGTCATCGCCGGCGCGCCGCCGGCGAGACATTGGAGTTGGGTTCGACGTCCGGATGCCCTATACTGATGCCGTGAACGGAGCGCCCGATCCAGCCACAACCGCCGCCGTCCGGACCGACCGGTCCGCCCTGGCCACCGCCGCCGCGGTCTTCCTGATCGGATCGTTCATCCTCTACTGGCCGGCCCTGCAGGCCCCCTTCCTGTTCGACGACCTGTATCTCGTGTTCGACAACCGGCCGATCCTGAGTCTGGGCAACCTGCCCGCCATGCTCCGCCACAACCGCCCCCTGGTCATCCTGTCGTATGCGATCAACTACGCCTGGGGCGGTTACGCGCCGCTCGGATATCACGCCGTGCAGGTGGCCCTCCACGGGCTCAATGCCTGGCTGGTGGCGGTGGTGTTCCTGACGCTGGCGCGCCGTTGGGGAGGGGCGGCGGGCGCGGCCCCGGCGACGCTCTGGTGGGCTCTGGGCGCCGGTGCGGTTTTCCTAGCCAATCCGCTGCTGTCCATGGCGGTGGTGCTGGTGTCGGCGCGGTCGGAACTCCTCTGCGCCGGCTGCTACCTGCTGGGTCTGATCCTGTACCTGCGGCAGCGCGACCGCCCTGCGGGAATCGGTTGGCTGGGGGTGACGGCGGTATACCTGGCGGCCGGCCTGTCGAAGGAGATGGCGGTCACGTTCCCGGCCGCCTGCCTGCTGATCGCGCTGCTGGACGGACGCACGCTCCGCCAGGTCTGGCGGGAGGAGAAGAAACTCTGGCTGGCGCTCGCGGTGGTCACGGCGGCGCTGCTCCTGAAGGTGCTCCAGTTCGACTGGGGCGAGACCGTAGGGGGCGGCGGACTCCCGTTCACCCGGTGGGAGTACTTCCTGACTCAGGTCACCCTCGTGGCGCGCCAGGCTGGCGTGTTCCTCCTGCCGCTGCCGGACTGGCTCTGTGCCGATCCGGACTACCCGGCCGTCCGGAGCCTGCTGGACCCGCGCCTCCTGGCGAGCCTGGTGTTCTGGGCCACCGCGCTGGCCGGCCTGGTCTGGGCGTGGCGCCGCCGCCGCCGGCTGGTGGCGCTGGCCGGCGTCATGTACCCGCTGGCCGGCGCGCCCACGTCCAGCGTCGTTCCCATCGCCGATCCGCTGATGGAGTACCGGATCTACATACCCGCCGTCTTCCTGGCCCTGCTGGTGGGCGGGCTGGCCTGGCCCTCCGGTGAGTCGCCGCACGGCGTTGGGCGGGGCCGGTGGCGCGCCTGGGCGGGCGCCGCCGGGCTGGTCCTCCTACTCATCGGCCAGGCCATCCTGCTGCAGCTGCGCCTGCCGGCGTACGGTTCGTCCCTGGCGTTCTGGACCGACACCGCCGCCAAGGCGCCGGACAAGCCCCGCCCGAACTACAACCTGGCGGTGACGAACCTGCGCCAGGGCCTGTTGGATGAGGCGGTCGCCGGCTTCCGGCGGGTGCTGGCGCTGGAGCCGGGCAACACGGATGCGCTGCTGCAGCTGGGTGACATCGCGCGCGACCGGGGCGACTACGCCGCCGCCCAGGGCCTCTACGAACAGGTGCTGCGCCGTCAGCCCAAGTCCGGCGTGGTCGCCAACCGCATCGCCTACCTGGCTATCCAGACCGGACGGTACGACGAGGCGTTCGCCCTGCTGGCGCAGTTCCCCGACGTGTCGAAGGACGCGGGGTACTACCTCAACCTCGCCATCTATTTCTCCCGCACCGGGCAA
>Ga0116148_1000273_pt1 | contig 66504 bp, 48 predicted proteins | sample AD_UKC055_MetaG_FD_89786 | JGI IMG/M metagenome (GOLD analysis project Ga0116148, IMG submission 89786) | Active sludge microbial communities of municipal wastewater-treating anaerobic digesters from USA - AD_UKC055_MetaG | ecosystem: Engineered > Bioreactor > Anaerobic > Digestate | place: USA...
AGTGCGAACGACCCAGGAAGATCGGGGCCAGCTTCTGGCGGAGCTGCCAGGCCCTGCGGTATCCCGGACCCATCCGCCCCTGGGTGCCGACGGCGAACTTCAGCCGGGCCTTCTCCATCCGCCGCACGAAGGCTACCGCTTCCTCCAGGTTGCGAGCCAGGGGCGGTTCCTTCCAGACGTGGATGCCCCGATCGGCGCAGGCGAAGATGACCTCGCCCGCCTCCCTGGGCGGCACGGCCAGATACACCGCCGCCGGGCGGGTCTGGCTCAGGAGCTGGCGGATGTCGCTGTAGGCCGGCAGGCCCACCTCGCGTCCAGCCCGCTCGGCCAGCACCCGGTCGCGGTCCGCCAAGGCGACCAGACGGACCAGAGGACTGTCCCGCAAGGCCGTCAGGATCTGTCGGCCGAAGGCGCCAAGGCCAATCACGGCCGCCGGCAATGTCTGAGTCCTGGTCATAGTTCCGATAGGTTGATGATCGACTCGCTGCCCGATCGCCTCGTGGACGCCCTGGCTGCCCGACCTAATCCGCGCCCTTCCTCCGATCCTGCCTCGCCGTCTCCATCCTCCGTCCTTGGCCCCCTGCTCCCTGCACCCTTCAGCTCTCCACCTTCAGGCCCAGAAGGGCGGTGATCCGGTCGAAGTCGTCCAGGCTGTAGTACTCGATGGCGATCTTGCCGTTGTGCTTGCCTTTGCCGGGGGAGATGGCCACCTTGGTCCCGACCGTGCGGGTCAGTTGCTCTTCGAGGTCCAGCAGGTAGGGCGGCTTGGCTGATCCCGCCCTGGCCTTGCGGGCCTGGCGGGGCAGACCCATAGCCGCGATGAGGTTCTCCAACTGGCGGACCGAGAGCGATTCGGCGATGGCCTTTCGGGCCAGGGTCTGCTGGCGGTCGACTTGGCTGGCCAGCGAGGCCAGGACCTTGGCATGGCCGAAGCTCAAGTGCCCGATCACCAGCATTCGCTGGACTTCGTCGCATAGGTCTAGAATCCGCAAGTAGTTAGCCACTGTGGCCCGCGGCTGACCCAGCCGCTCGGCTGCCTCCGCCTGAGTCAGGTGGAAGCGGTCCATGAAATCTCGGTAGGCACTGGCCCGTTCCACGGGGTTGAGGTCGGACCTCTGGATGTTCTCCACCAGGGCCCACTCCAGCATCTGCCTGGGTCCGGCCTCCCGGACGACGCAGGGGACGCTAGCCAGCCCGGCCAGCCTGGCCGCCCTCAGCCGCCTCTCCCCGGCGATCAGGACAAAGGACTTGCCGACGTTGGGCTCGCTGGCGGAGGCTACGATCAACGGCTGGAGGACCCCCTGCTGCGCGATGGAGGCCGCCAACTCGTTGAGTTGCTCGATGTCGAACTCCCGCCTGGGCTGGTAGGGGTTTGGAGTGATCAGGGAGATCGGGATCTCCACCGCACCGGCCGCGATGTTGCCCGGCTGGGTCTGACTGGCGGCTGCGGCCGGGACGGGGATGGTCCCCGCTACGGGCGGCTTGGCCTGGTCAGCGACAGCCGACGGCCCATCCGCTGGCATATAGGACTGGGCAGCGACAGGCTCCTCCACGGCATCCGGCTCGACGCTGCGACTGATCAGGCTCGAAAGCCCCCGGCCAAGACGAGGCATCTGTTTGGACATCCAGGTCTCCTTCCCTTGGGCAGCCGGCATCCAGGACGGCGGCGGGGAAACGCTTCGCACGACTCTTCCCGCCTTCGGCAGAATACCCCAGCCGCCGGCGACGATGCAACGGAAAAACCCAAAAACAGCATCACACAAAGCCTGATTCCGGCCGCCGCGCCGCCTGGCACCTGTGTTCCACGTGGAACATCAGGACCATGCCAGAGGGGCTCGCGGCCACTCAGCCAGACCGGCCAAACACCTCCGGCCGCGACGGGTCTAGGCCCCCGCCGCAGGATGTTCCACGTGGAACAGGCCTACTCGAAGACCCGGTGGCCGACCATCCAGCGTCCCAGGACCAGCAGCGCCCATAGCCGCTGTGCGTGGTCGTATCGCCCGCTGAGGTGATCGTTGATCAGACCGGCCAGCGCGGCTGGGTCGAAGATCCTGGTCATGGCGGGGTCCAGAACGCTCTCCAGGAGGATCTCCCGCAGGGGCCCTCGCAGCCAGGCAGCCAGGGGCAGGCCGAAGCCGCGCTTGGGCCCGGCCTGCACGTGGGCTGGCAGGAGGTCGCCGAAGGCCAGCCGAAGGGCCTGCTTGCCCTTGCGGCCAGCCAGCTTCAGCCGCCTGGGCAGCGAGAGTCCCAACTCCACCACCCGTTCATCGAGCATCGGGGCCCGCAGCTCCAGCGACGCTGCCATGGAGGTCGTGTCGCTCTTGACCAGCAGATCGTCGCCGAGATACGTCGCCAGGTCGCAGAGCTGGCAGCGGAGGACCTCGTCGTCGACGTCCGGCTGTTCGTACAGGTCGCAGAACCACCGGCCCGGGGCGGACAGGTCAAGGCGGCTGGCCAGTTCCGGCTGCAAGAGCCGTCCCAGGTCTGCGGCGTCGAACAGCCGGCGATAATGAAGGTACTGCTCGGCTGGGACCAGGCCCAAGCCTTCGGCGAAACGGACCAGCCGGTCCGCCCGGCCGCGAAGGTCGCGCCCCGCCCACGGGCGGGCCAACCAGGCGGCCAGCTTGACCGCGGCGTATCTGGCAGGGCCCATCTCCAGCGACAGGGCCATGGCCCGGTAGCGGTCGTAGCCGGCGAAGACCTCGTCGCCGCCCTCGCCGCCCAGAGCGACCGTGACGTATTGGCGGGCCTGGCGGCAGATGAGCCAGCTCGCGGCGGCGGACGCGTCGGCCAGAGGCTCGTCGAACAACCCCACCAGCTCATCCACGGTCTTGGCGGTCAAGGGCTCGACGGTCAGTTCGGTGTGGTCGCTGCCAAGCACCGCCGCGGTCCGCCTGGCGGCGGGGCGTTCGTCGTAGAGCGAGTCCGCGAAGCCCGCGGTGAAGGTCCGGATCCCCCCGGCCCGCCCGGCCCTGCGCACGGCCAGGGCGGTCAAGATGGTCGAATCCAGCCCGCCGCTCAGGAGGATCCCCAGCGGCACGTCGCTGGCCAGCTCGTCGCCCACCGCCCGATCGAGCTGGTCCCTGACCTGGTCCAGGCGCTGGCGGTCGGTCTGCGGGTCGTCGGCGCTGTCGGCCTCCGCCGGCGCGGACAGGCTCCACCAGGGCTCGACGTTCAGTTGTCCGTCGGCCCGCGCGGTCAGCCGACATCCGGGGGGGAGCTTCCGGACCGCGGGGTAGATGCACAGGGGCGATGGAGTGTAACCTATTGTCAAATAATATGTTAACGACTCAAGGCTGCACGTCCGCCCCACCTGGGGGTGCAGCAGGAGGCTGCGGATCTGGCTGGCGAAGACGATCCGGTCGGGCAGAGGGGCGTAGAAGAGGGGTTTCTGGCCCAGGCGGTCGCGGGCCAGGACCAGGCCGGGCGGGTCGCCGCGGTAGAGGGCCAGGGCGAACATCCCCTCGAGTTCCTCGACCGCCCGCTCGCCCAGCCGGCTGGCCAGCTCGACGACGGCTTCGGTGTCGCCCGTGGTCCGCAGGCTTGCGCCCCGCTCGGCCAGGCGGGCGCGGAGGGACTTGTAGTTGTAGGCCTCGCCGTTGAAGGCGATCGTCCAGGTCCCGTCGGCCGAGGTCATGGGCTGGAGGGCGCAGGGCGGGTCGAGCACAGCCAGGCGCCGGAACCCGATCGCGCAGCGTCCGTCGGCCGAGAGGAAGCTGCCTTCCTGGTCGGGCCCGCGGCAGGCGAGCGGGCCGGCCATCCGCCGGGCCAGCTCCAGGTCCGCCCGGCCGGGTGCGAAGACGAATTCTCCGGCAAAGCCGCACATGGGCGGCGATTCTACCGCGGGGGCCAAGGGGCCGACAAGGCAAAAGCGGCGGGAAGAGAGGGGATGTCATATTAACTATAATATATATGTATATGTGTATATGCTTTAGCTGCGCGTCTTGCATCTCCTGTTGGTCCTATGGGTCGCATAGGTCTCACAGGTCGCACGGGAGGCCGAACGGGTTGTTCGCAACCCATACGACCCGGACTCTCCGGGACGGAGCGTTCTTGCCCCCGCGCCGCCGGGGCCGTAGAATGCGCCCTCGCGCCGCGGGCGCGATCAGGAAGGAGCCGACGCATGGACCAATCAGACGCAGGCCCCGACGGCCTGGAGGCCCTTTGGCCGCTGCAGGCGGAGCTGAACAAGAAGGCGGGGCTTGACACCGCCGCCCTGGGTCGGGCGCTGCGCGAGGCGGAGTCGGCGGGCTCGCTCGACCAGGCCGGCGAGGTCCGCCTGGCGGTCGGGCGGGCACTGAAGAACTACCTGGACGCCCTGTCGGCGGAGTGCCACGAGCTCCAGGAGTGCCTGTCCTGGAAGCACTGGTACCGCGAGGCCAAGGAAGGCCGCCAGCACCAGCTCCAGGACGTCCAGAACGCCCGCGTCGAGGCGATCGACATGCTCTTCTTCTGGATCTCGATCTGCCAGCTCCTGGGCCTGGACTGCGGCGACGTCTACCGTCTCTACGCCGCCAAGCTGGGCATCAACCACCGCCGCCAGGACCAGGCCCGCACCCAGGCGGAGCACGCCGACCACGAGCAGGAGAACCGCGACGTGGTGTAGTAGCCGGCAGCCAGTAGCCGGCTGTTGGTTGTTGGCCCCTCCGGCGCAGAATTCTTGCCCGATCGCGCTACACTATCGATAGCGGCTGCCAACAACGAACAACAAACAACGAAAGCCCCGAAGGAGCGTCCATGCGAATCCTGGTCACCGGCGGGGGAGGGATGGTCGGCCAGGCGGTATCTGAGCGTCTGACCGCCCTTGGGCATCAGATCGTCCGCCTCCTCCGCCCGCCCAGTCAGGCGTCGCCCAGCCGGCAGGGGGGCGATGGCCAGGGGGATCGCCCAGCCGCAGCGTGGTGGGACATCCCGGCTGGGCGGATCGACCTGTCAGGGGCAGGCTCGCTCGACGCCGTCATCCACCTGGCCGGGGAGCCCCTTCCCGGCCTGTGGACGCGCCGCAAGCGCGAGCGTATCTTGGCCAGCCGGCGCGACGGGACAGCGCTGCTGGCCAGCGCCCTGGCAACGCTCCAGCCCCGGCCGAAGGTCCTGTTGTCCGCCTCCGCCGTCGGCTATTACGGCTGCGGGGGCGACCAGGTGGCCGACGAGTCCGCGCCGTCGGGCGGCACTTTCCTGTCGGAGGTCTGCCGCCAGTGGGAGTCCGCGGCCGAGGCCGCCCGGCAGGCCGGCATCCGCACGTGCCATCTCCGCATGGGCATGGTCCTGTCCGCCGGCGGGGGGGCGCTGGCAGCCATGATGCGTCCGTTCCGCTGGCACCTCGGCTCAGTGATAGGGGGGCGCCAGTGGTGGAACTGGATTCACCTGGCCGACGTGGTCTCAGCCGTCGAGTTCCTCCTGTCCCGCGACGACGTGGCCGGGGCGGTGAATCTCGTCTCGCCCCAGCCGGTCACCGCGCTGGACTTCGCCCGCGTGCTCGGACGCCTGATGCACAGGCGGGTGTGGTTGCGGATGCCCGCGTGCATTGCCCGCGTGCTGCTGGGGCGGATGGGGCGGGAGGTGTTGTTGTGCAGCCTGAAGGCCCGCCCGGGCGTGCTGGAGCAAAGCGGCTTTACCTTCCGCCATGCGGATCTGGAGCGGGCGCTGGCAGCGGAGATGGGCATCTCGGGCGCTGGGACGACTCGCTAAGCCGCAAGCGAATGCCAGCCTCCGCTGAACTCGAAGCGGCCCTGCTTCGTCTGCGGTCAAGTGGCGCTACCTGGCTACCGGCAAGCAGACGCCGGCTACTACCCCGTATGCACCAATCCCCGCAGCGGGCGGGTCACGCCTGCCAGGCCGTGTTCCGGCAGACCGATGAGCGCGATGCCCTTGTCCACGGTGTGTTGGAAGATCGTTTCCATGTCGTTGCACTCGGGCTGGGAGATCTGCACAGCCGTCAGGCCGCGAAGCTCGCTCAGCAGGTGGATGTAGTGGTCGCCCCGCCCGCAGAAGTGCATCGCGCCCCCGCCGAAGGCGTCCAGCAGGCGCTGGTCCAGCGGGCGGAAGAACTCGGCGTACTGGTCGGGCGAGAGGTTCACGATCGAGTCGTTGCGGAGCATGATCGTGCCCTTGTGCATCAGCGACCAGTGGACCGAGCAGGGCTTGGTCTGGGGCGCCAGGGCGTACCACTTGCGGAGGAAGGCCTCGATGGTCTGGGCGATCAGCTCCAGGACGTCGCGGACGAGTTGCGGCTCGTCGTAGAGGGCGTAGAAGAAGTCGCTGCCCCAGACGACCTCCAGGATCTGGGCGGGGCCCTGGGTGTCGGGGTGGTAGAGGGCGACGTGCTCGCGGAGCTTGGGGTGTTTCTCGAAGAGTTCGAGGAACCGTTCGGCGCAGCGGAAGACCTGCCCGCCCAGTCCGCTGTTCAGGTCGGGTACCCCCGCGTCCAGCAGGGCCCGCACGCGGTCGGTCGAGCCGAGCGGCCGGCAGGCGGGCAGCGTATTGGTCTCGGCGGGCATCTCGAACAGCTCGCAGCCGAGCATCGTGGGCAGGATCCCCGTGCCGTAGTTGCAGCGGACGCAGAGGCGGCGGTTGGAGCCGTAGAACATGTTCGACGGGTCGTGCCGCCCAGCCAGCATGTCCGAGCAGATGGCCAGTTGCGAGAGGACCATGGCGTCGACGTCGGCGAAGGCCTGGTGGATGTGGAGGTCCGGCCAGTCGAGCCGCGGCGGCGCGGGGCGGCGCGGGTCGGGGGTGAAGACCTCGCTTGGCCAGCGCCCGTCCAGGAACGTCAGCCAGTCTTCCAGGCTGTGTCGTTCCTGGTCGGCGTCGATGCGGTCTTCGAGGTCGCCCAGGCAGTCGTCCAGGAGTCTGGGGGAGATTGTGCCGGCCATTGGTCCTGCTCGCGGTCTGTTTGCCGCCCGGCAGAGGAAAACGGGGTTGCCCGCGCGGCGTGGTTTGGCTTATACTTCAAAGTCTACGGTTTTTCCAAGCTTTTCCAGCCCCAGAAGATTGGAGTCCACCGATGCGCCGCCTGATCGTCGCCGCCGTCTGTTTCATGCTCGTTCCCCCCGTCGCCTGGGCCCAGTTTTCCGACCAGGCCGTCGAGAAGGCCATCGAGAAGGGGGTCGCCTTTCTGCTCAAGGCCCAGCAGAAGGACGGGAGTTGGGGCATCTTCGGCGACAAGAAGCAGCCCATCCACTACCAGGTGACGGGCCCGACCGCCCTGGCGTCCTACGCCCTGATGGAGACCGACGTCAGCCCGCAGAACCCCAAGATCGCCTCCGCCTTGAAATGGCTGGAGGCCCAGAAGGAAGACAAGACCTACAGCCTGGGCCTGCGGGCCAACGCCTGGCTGGCGGCCAACCGCACCACGCGGTCAGCCTACTACAAGCACCTGGAAAAGGACGTGCTGCAGCTCTACCGCTCGACCCGCAACGGGTCGTACCACTACCCGGCCACCGGCACGCCGGTCAACACCTTCTGCAACTCCAACAGCCAGTACGGCGTGCTGGGGTTGTGGGCGGGCGTGCAGGGCAACGCCGAGGTCCCCAGCGAGATCTGGAAGCGGGTCATGGGCCACTGGGAGCGGACGCAGAACCGCGACGGGGGCTGGCCCTACAACAACGGCGAGTCGACGGCGGCCATGACCGCCGGCGGGGTGGCCACCCTGTACGTCTGCCTGGACAGCCTGTTCAACGCCGCCTTCCTGGAGTGCAAGGGCAACCTCGGCTACAAGCCCATCAAGGCGGGCCTGGAGTGGCTGGACAAGAACTTCACCGCCACCATGAAAGGCCAGAAGCTCGGACACAGCGACATGCCCTACTATCTCTACGCGCTGGAACGGACGGGCCTGGCCAGCGGGATGAAGTATTTCGGCAAGAGCGACTGGTACAAGGCCGGGGCGACCTGGCTGGTCAAGCAGCAGGCCGGCGACGGATCGTGGAACGGCAAGTGGGGCAAAACGGTGGCCACCGGCTATGCGCTGCTGTTCCTCATCCGCGGGCGCAACCCGGTGGTCTTCAACAAGCTCGAGCACGGGGGCGACTGGAACAACCGCCCCCGCGACCTGGCCAGCGCCACGCTGTGGATGAGCCACACTTTCGAGCGGGCCATCAACTGGCAGATCATCAACCCCGCGGTGCCCGTCAGCGAGTGGCACGACGCGCCCATCCTGTACATCGCCGGCTCGCGCAAGCTGGAACTCAACGAGGAGCAGGAGAAGAAGCTGCGGACCTACGTCGAGCAGGGCGGCACGATCGTGAGCTGCAGCGAGTGCGGCGGGCTGCCCTTCCGCAAGGCCATCACGGCCCTGTACGCCAAGCTCTTTCCGGAGTACAAGCTCGAGGCCATCCCCAACAACCACATCCTGTACACCAACAAGGTGTACTTCGACCTGCCGGGGGACCGGTTGAAGTTCCAGATCATCACCAACGGCGTCCGCCCGCTGGTCATCCACACCGACGTGGACCTGCCTCTGGCCTGGCAGGGGCGGCGGGTGGCGACGCAGAAGTACGTTTTCGAGGCGGCTGCCAACCTGGTGCGCTACGTCAGCGACAGCGTCAGCGAGCTGCGCCCCCGCGGCACGTCCCATTGGCCCGAAAACGCCGGCTCGGGCCACACCCGCACCGTCAAGCTCGTGCGCCTCAAGCACGGCGGGCAGTTCGACCCCGAGCCGCTGGCCTACGAGCGGTTCGCCAGGCTGTTGGGCCAGCGGACCAAGACCAAGCTCGAGGTCGAGGGCCCGATCGAGATCGAGGAACTGGCCAAGAGCCAGGCGAAGCTGGCCGTCATGACCGGCGTGGGGAGCGTCAAGCTCACCCAGGCCCAGAAGGACGCCCTCAAGGCCTTCGTCGAGAAGAAGGGCGGGACGCTGCTGATCGACGCCGCGGGCGGCGATCGCGACTTCGCGACGGCCATGGAAAACGCCATCGTGGACATGTTCGGCCTGCGGCGGCTGCGCCCGCTGGCCCTGGGCGCCCCGCTGTACAAGCTCACGGGCAACGAGATCGCCGAGGCCGAGTACCGCCGCAGCACCAAGGTCCGCCTGGGGCGCAGCAAGGCGCCCAACCTGAAGGCCATCCTGGTCGGCGCCGACGACCGCGCGGGCGTCCTCTTCAGCGCCGAGGACATCACCGCCGGCCTGGTGGGCTACCCGTCGTTCTCGGTGGACGGCTACGCGCCGGAGTCGGCCTACCAGCTTCTGCGCAACATCGTGCTCAGCGTGGGCAAGTAGCGTCGCCGGGGCGGACGGAGACAACCATCACCGGGAGGGGGGCCCGTCCAGTTCCTGGCCCAGCAGCCGGGCGAGGCGACCGACGAAGGCCTTGTGGCGGTCGGGGACTGCCTGGCGCCAATTGCGCAGATACTCGACAAAGGGCGCCCCCTCGGCTGGGGGCTTGGCGTGCAGGTAGCGGATGGACTCCCACGAGGCCGGCTCGTCCTCCAGCAGGCGCAGCAGAACGACGGCGATGGCCCCGTTGAGCGAGCGGTTGCAGGGGTCCTTTTCCAACTCCGCCTGGTGGGCGCGGACGTAGCCGGGCAGGCCTTTCTCGTAGACCTCGTCGACCTTCTTGTGCTTGGCGATGACGTCGTCGGCGTAGGAGCGGAGCGAGTCGCGGAAGTCGCGCCAGTTGGGGTAGGGCGGCTTGTCGGCCCACTGGCGGGCCATCGCGCGGATGGCGAAGATCGAGGCGGTCTCGCACAGCGACTCGTCCAGCCACATGTAGCGCCGGTCGACCGGGCGAAGTCCCGTCAGGACATGACAGAACTCGTGGGCGAACTGGTAGGCGTATTGGCACCAGAAGGTGTTGCCCGTGTCCAGGCGGATGACGATCTCGCCCTGCTTGTTGCGCTGGTAGAGGGCGATGGGGCCCTGGTGGCCGCGAACGATCAACAGGGGCTCGACCTTCGCATCGCCCACGTGGGCCCAGAGCTGGCTGGCAGCCGACGCGCACACCGCCCGGATGTCGGCCTCGGACGCGTTGAATTCCTTGGCTTGTATCCGCATGGGCGGCAAGGGGGAACTGGCGGGGGCCGGCGCGGACGCAGCCCGGATGTCGTCCTTGGGGGCGTTGGACTCCCTGGCCTGGCTCCGCATGGGCGGCGGGGGAGGGTTGGCAGGGACCGGCGCGGACGCAGCCGGGTCGGCCAACGTAGCGGGCTCGCCGCACCCCGTCCAGATCGTCGCTGCCACTAACCAGACGGCCGTCAACCGGCACGTTCTCATCGTTTGACCTCTACGCTATGGTGGTTCGGGCCTTGCCGCGGGCTATCATCGTCCCGCCTTGCATCCTATCGGCCGTCCGCCGACGCGTCCAGAGCCAACCGCGGGTGACTGAGAGGCTGGGCGGACCAGGCCGCTCCGGCACCGCGGGAACCCAGATCACCACCCGACCGGTTGTTGCGCCTCGTGATGCGGGTGGATCAGTGTGGGCTAGCCAAATACCTGCGTGCCACAAGAGAAGCTTGGCGGTAGCCGGAACGTTCCGGAACGATTTCCGATTCAGGCTGTAGCGGCTACTCAGTTTCGCCCATCGCTCGGCAGGGTGAGTTCGATGGACTCGTTGACCGGTTCGGAGCCGACGGCGATCTCGTATGGGCCGGGCCGGTCGAGCGTCACGGTCTTGCTTCGCCGCACCTGGCCTTCGCGCCAGGCGTGCGTGACGGTCACCGGGCGCGCGGAGCGGCGAGCGTCGTCCAGGCAGTGGGCGTAGATGTGGAAGTTGTTCAGGGCCGGGTCGCCCACGTAGCGCACGAAAAGCCGCCGGGCCGGGCGATCCAGTTTCACCTCGCGGTGCGCGTTGCAGTGCCAGTGCTCCGTGTCGGTGGGCACGGCGGCGCGGTAGATCTCGCGGAAGTCGCGCGGCTCGTCCACCGCATAGCCGATGGTGTTGCGCGTGTTGCGGGCGGCCTGGCGCTGGTGGGTGGCGAAGCTCCCCTGGGCGGAGAACCAGGCGATCGTCGCGCCCGGCGGGGGTTCGACCTTCACCACCGCTGCTCCGCAGATTCGCGCGGTCTTGCGGTTGGGATCGTAGTCGGCCGGCGGTTCGACAAGGTGCTTCAGCAGCGCCTCAGGCCGGTTGGCCTCGGAGCGGACCTCAACGACGCGCGTGCTCAAGGCGTAATGGTCGCCGGCGCGATACTCCAGGCGGTTGGTTCCCTTGACCAGCGCGGGCAAGGCGGCGGGGGCTGCCTGCACCCAGGTGGTGATGCCGAGCCGGCGGAGCACCGCCTCGCCGGGCCGGCCCCGCAGCGTGATCCGCAGCAGATAGCCGTACGTCCCGCTCACGTGCCGGGTGAGGTCCACCGATGCCGCCGCATCGAGGCCCTGCCAGGTCAGGCCGTTGTCGAGCGACACGGCCAGCGACGCGCCCGCCGCGTCGATCTCCACGACCGAGGCCTCGCGGTCATCGTCGGTTGTGTCGAGTGAGCCCACCAACGGCACGATCACGTAGGGCGAGCGGACCTCGAAGACAGCGAACCCCTCGCCCGGCTGGGTCAGCGTGAGCCCCTCCGCGCCCGGCCTGACGTTCCGCGCGTCATACACGCCGTCGTCGAAATCCGTGGACCGCCGGGTCAGGTCCGGCCGGTAGATGAACCGGCCGTTGCCGTAATTGTGGACGGTGAAATGCCGGTGGTTGGGTTTCGGCCCGCGGGGGGCTTGCTCGATCAGCCGGCGGAGCCAGTCCTGGCGGTTGTACTCGGCTGCGTGGTGCCAGCGCCCGCCCTGGGGCGTCCACCAGCGCGTGAACGTCTCCCCCTGGCGGAGCACGTAGTCCATGGTGTGGCCGCTCTGGTTGAACCCGTGGTAGTGATCGAGCCGCGTCTTCTGGTAGATCCGCCGGGTCTGGTCGAGCGGATCGTTGGGGAAGAAGAGCGGTCCGCGGTTCTTCCAGAGCGACTCGTCGCGCCGGGCCTCGTCGAGCGAGGCCAGCCGTCCGTCGTCGCGGCGGAACACCGCCCGCACGTCGAGGTCCATGTAGTGCCATGCGTCGTCGTAGAACACCTCGCTGACCACGTGGCTCCAGCCGGGCAGCGTCACCGTGCGCGCCTTGCCCTGGCCCATGTCTTCCCAGATGCCCGCCATGACCGGCCCCAAGGCCGCGCAATAGGCATAGCCGTAGACGTTGATGATCTTCACGGGGTCGCGAACGGTGCGATACTCGCCGAGGGCGTCGCGGCCTTCCAGGACCTCGTTCATGTGGAACACGCCGCTGCGGGTGTCGGCCAGGTAGCGATAGACCTCCCATGCCAGGGCGTCGCCGCGGAGGTCCTTCCACCGTGGAAACCGGGCGAAGGTCTTCATGCTGTACGCGTCGGCCCGCTCGGCCGACACGATCCGCGGCGAGTATTCCCGCGCGGCGGCCGTCGCAGCCAGCAGCATCACCAGGAGCGGCAAGATCGGTTTCATCGGACGCTCACTTCAAGAAGTGCTCGAAGAACGCGTAGACCTGCGCGTTGGACTCGATGGTCGGCGAGTGCCCTTCGCGCATGGTCATGGCGACTTTGCCGCTGTGGCCGAGGAATGCGTTGAGGGCGATGGTGTGGTTGAGGGCCAGCCAGTGCGGGGGGCGGTCCTGGGCCCCACCGGAGACCAGGAACGGCCTCGGGGCCATCAGCGCGTGCAGCTCGTGCATGTCGCGCCCCTGCTCGACGAACGTCTTGTACGCCCCCGTCCGCGGGTTGTCCGCCCGCGGGACGCCGGGCTTGCGCTGGGCGTCGGGCGGCTTGTCGAACTGGTAGCCCAGATACCACTTCTCCCAGTAGTTGGCGTTGGGGTCCTTCTCTTTCCAGACGATGGCGGGGTCCACCCAGGCCGCGCAGGCGAAGCGGTCGTACAGGCACGAGGCGAACATGGCCCACTTGCCCCCGAACGAGTGACCCACCACGCCGATCCGCTTGGCGTCCACCTGTTCCATGTTGGCCAGCGCGTTGCAGCAGTTGGCGGCCGCATAGGCCAGGTACGACAGCGGCTGGACGCCGCCGGGCACGGTCGGGTTGCGGACGTCCGGGTTGATCCCGCCCACGCAGAGCGCCACGAACCCGCGCTTCGCGAGCTGGTAGCCAAAGTCCACGCGGTTGGCCTGCTTGGGGTTCAGGCCCGCCCCGTCGGCGGAGTTGTACCACGTGACCACGACGGCCGGGAAAGGCCCCTTGCCGTCGGGCACCAGCAGGTATTGCGGCCCGGCCATCCGCCCGGCCGCCACCTCCACCTCCACCTTGTGGCGGGTGAAGTTCTCCACGTGCTCCTTGTCCAGGTACTTCACTTTCGGCCGGTCGATCACCGCGGGCCAGGGGCCCATGACGCGGTGCCAGTAGGAGCGAATCTCCTCGCGCCGCCGGGGCCAGTCTTGCGGCGTCTTGACGGCCGAGCCGTCATCGAACCTCATCACTGAGCGATACTTGCCCAGCTTGCCTTTGTACTCCTCGGGCGGCGTGAGGAATTTCTCCATCTCCGACCAGGGGACGGCGGCCTCTTGTGCGCCGGCCACGCACAGCCCGGCCGTGGCTGCGAGCAAGATCAGCACGCCGGCGAGGAGACCGCCTTTGCGGATTCGAGTCATCATGGTTGACCTGTCTCAAAGAAGGTGATCGCGAAGACACCGGTGCTGTTCAGGTTAACTGGGCCGCCGGAGAGCCGATTGCCTCGGCTGCCGCTCCGGCCGGCTCATGGTTTGGCCAGGGCTGCCTCCGGCGGGACGAAGTCGCCCAGGTCGCGCTGGTACCAGTAGGCGATACGGGCCCAGCCGCCCCAGGAGTGGATGTAGATCATCTTCTGGAACTCGACCCACCCGGCTGAGCCGTCGGCGTAGACGTGGTTTCCGCCTTCGGGCCAGGGGTCGTCCGCGCGGTGTTGGGGCATGTTGGCGTAGGCGGAGGGCCGTCCGCCGCCCCAGACGCTGTCGATCTTCATCGTGCAGTCGGCGGCCAGCACCCAGCCGCTGCCGGAGACGCCCAGTTGGTCGGGGCTGCGAGAGGGGAACTTGCCCCACGGGTTGGTCCAGGTTCGGATGCCCCCGAAGTACTGGTAGCCCAGGAGCATCTGGTAGTAGATGTCGTTGTCGGTGTAGGCGCCCGGCCGATCGGGGCATTCCCAGATGTCGCCCTTCATGTTGTAGGCGGCGGCGGCTGCGACCCAGTCGATCGCGTCGTCGCCGCTGCTGCCGACCTTGTAGTTGAGGCACAACTGGACGGACCGGTATCGGCAGGGGATGACGAACCCGCGGTTGGCGGCGGCGTACGAGTTCATTCCCGTGCCGATGCCGTGGAGGCGGCTTCGACAGACCGCCCGCCGCGCCAGGCGCTTGGCCCGCGACAGCGACGGGGCCAGCAAGGCCAGCAGCAGCGCCAGGATGGCGATGACCACCAGCAGCTCGATCAGCGTGAACGCCCGGCCTTGTCGCATGGACCTCACTCGCTGCCGCGGGCGCGCTGCCGCCGCGGCGGTTATCGCTTGGGCACCTGCACGGTGACGGTGGTTCCGCGTCCGACGTCGCTTTGGAGGGTGATCTTGCCCCCCAGGCGTTCGGTGGCGTGTTTAACGATGGCCAGTCCCAGGCCCGTGCCGCGGATGCGGGCGTCGCCGCTGCGGGCGGCGTCGGCCTGGAAGAACCGCTCGAAGACCCGCTCCTGCATGGCCGGGGGGATGCCGCATCCGGTGTCGCGGACCCGCACGAGCAGGTGGGCGTCCTGGTCGAGCAGTTCGCACTCGACCTGTCCCTGGGCGGGCGTGAACCGGATGGCGTTCTCGATGAGGTTCTGGAGGATGAGTTGCAGGAGCATCCAGTCGCTGCGGAAGGGCAGTGCGGACCCGTCGGTCCGGACCTTCAGTTCGACGCCCTTCTCGCGGGAGCGAGGGGCGAACTGTTCCTCCACCCAGCGTCCCAGGCGGGACAGGTCCATCTCTTCCAGGCGGAGCTTGTCCCGCCCGCGCTCCACTATGTGCAGGTCCAGCAGGTCCTTGGTCATGCTCTCCAGGCGGGCGACCTGGCGACTGAGGATGGCCACGAACTTCCCGAACGCCTCGGCATCTTGCGGGCCGATCATCTCCAGGCTCTCGACGGCTGCCCGGATCGTCGCCAGCGGCGTGCGGAGTTCGTGCGAGGCGTTGGCGACGAATTCGGCCTTCATAGCCGCCGTGCGCGCCTCCTCGGTCACGTCGCGGACGACCAGCAGGACGGCGATCTCGTTGTCGGCTGTCGGGGCCAGGGCGCTGGCGGCGGCGTAGAGCACGCGGTGGCCCTGCGGAACGTCGATCTCGATCTGGCGCTCGATGGAGCCGGTCGTCTCCAGCACGTCGTGGATGAGCTGGACGGCCTCGACCATGTGGATGACCGTCTGGAAGTGTTGCCCGGCGGTTTGCTCGGCCGAGGGGGCCAGCAGGCGGACGGCCGAGTCGTTCATCAGCACGATCCGCCCGTCCCGGGCGACGGCGATGACGCCCTCGCGGAGGTTGGCGACGACAGTCTGGAGGTTCTGGCGCTGGGCCGCCGAGAGGCGGATCTGCCCGGCCAGGCTGTCGCGCATCTGGTTGAGGGCGCTGCCGAGCTGGGCCAGTTCCGCCGAGCCGGAGATCTGGGCGCGATAGGTGAGGTTTCCGGCGGCGATCTTGCGGGCGGTGTGGGTGATCTGTCGCAGAGGCTTGGACCAGACCCACCCGACCAACAGGGCCAGCAGCGAGGCGATGAGGATCGCCGACCCGCCCGCCCAGAGCAGGGTGCGCCGGATGAAGGTTTCATCCTTGAGGATGGCCCGCACCGCCATCGCCACCCGGACGGCCCCGAGGACCTGTCCGTCGCGCTCCACCGGCAGGGCCATGTAGCGGAAGGGGACGTTGAGCGTGCCGCTGGGGCGGGTGTCTTCGCCTTCCTTCCCAGCCAGGGCCGCCTGGAGTTCCTTGCGGTCGGGGGTGTCGTGGTTGACCATCTGGGCGGGATCGGCCCAGGAGTCCGCCAGTACCTTGCCCGAGCGGTCGATGATGGTCAGGCGCATCTCGGGCGGGGGCATGAGGCGGCGATAGAGTTCGTTGTCCACGCTGCCCAGCGGCCAGGCCCGCTGCACGTAGTGATGGGCCAGGTGGAGCAGGCGCACCTGGGCGTCGCGGTGGGACTCCTGAACGCGGTGGTTGACCGCCCGGTAGAAGGCCAGGGCGGTCAGGGCCACCGTCAGGGCCACCAGCAGCAGGTTGCCCACAAACAGGCGAAGAAAGAAGCTACGTGGTTTCATAGTCCTTGGCCAGCCGATAGCCGATGCCCCGCACAGTCTGGATGCAGCGGCGGGTTCTGCCCAGCTTGCGGCGCAGGGCGGTCAGGTGCACGTCGATGGTACGGTCGGTGACTACGGCGTCCAGGCCGAGGGCCTGGTCGATCAGGTCGTTGCGGCTGAGCACGCGTCCCTGGGCGGCCACCAGGGCCAGCAGCAAGCGGAACTCGGTGGCCGTCAGGACGACGGGGCGGCCCTTGATTTCCACGCGGTGCTGGCGGCGGTCGATGCGGATGGGCCCAGCCGACACCACTTCGGCGTCGGCGCCGGCTTCGGGCGCCGCGGCGCGGCGCAGCAGGGCGGAGATGCGGGCGGCGAGCACGGCCATGCTGAAGGGTTTGGTGACGTAGTCGTCGGCCCCCGAGCCAAGCCCCACCACCACGTCGGTCTCCTCGCCCTTGGCCGTCAGCATGAGGATGGGCAGCTTCGCGGTCCTCGGATCGCCCCGCAGGGCGGCCGCCACCTCCGTGCCGGGCATTCCGGGCAGCATCACGTCCAGAACCACCAGGTCCGGCGGCTGGGCCCGTGCCCGGCGAAGCCCCTCCTGACCGTCGTGGGCCACGTCCACCTCGTAGCCCTCGCGCCTAAGCCGAAGGGCTACCAGCTCGGCCATGTCCGGTTCGTCTTCGACGATCAGGATCCTCTTCCTGGACATGGGCCTTATTGTAGCGTCAGAGCGACCGAAGCGAAAGCCGGCGACAGAAAACGACCAGGAACCAGGCACTCCTGCACCGCTCTGGTGCACCGCAGAGACCGGGCGCGGCGGCTTCTGTTTTCTTTCTTGCGTTCCGACAGGCCTCCTCCTACTCTCAACGCGATCCAAGCCGCCCCGGGGCCCGCACTGGCACGAGATGTGCTTCCGCTGGATCAGCCTGAAAGACAAGGAGTCCATTGGATGAAGCGGATCGTGACCGTTCTGGCTGTATTGTCCCTGTGGTCCCTCCCCGCCGGCGCCGATGAACGGGACAAGAGCATCGAAGCCTTGGAGAAGCGCCTGGCCCAGCAGGAGAAGCGGCTGGCCGACCTGGAGAGGCAGTTGAGCGACCAGCGCCTGAGCCAGGCCCAGAAGGAAGAGATCATCAAGCTGATCAAGGAGATCAGCGCCGACGCGGCCAGGCAGTCCGCCCTGCCGAGCTGGATGAAGGACCTCAAGTTCGGCGGCGATTTGCGCTTGCGCTATCAGAGTCACGTTTTCAACGACGGCACCAAGAACCGCAACCGGGCGCGCTATCGCCTGCGGTTCGGATTCGTCAAGACCTTCCTGGACAAGCAGATGGAAGTGGGCTTCCGCCTGGCCAGCGGCGAGGCCCGCACTGTGGACGGCGCCCCGCTGGGCCAGGACGCCAGCAGCCCCAACCAGAGCTTCACCGACAACTTCTCCAGGAAACCGATCTGGGTTGATCTGGCCTACGCCAGGTACCAGCCCAAAGAGGTCCCGGGCCTGATGATGATCGCCGGCAAGATGCAGACGCCCATGGTCCACACCGCGCTGACCTGGGACAGCGACATCAACCCCGAGGGCGCCTACGCCCAGTATCAGCCGGAGTTCGGGGCGTTCAAGCCGTTCATCGGGTCGGGCTACTTCGTGGCCATGGAAAGCCGCGCCGGGCACGATTCCACGCTGGTCGTCTACCAGGCGGGTCTGGACTGGGACGTCATGCGGACCCTCCAGGGCCGACCCCTGCCCAAGGATGCCCCGCTGGGCACGCTGAGCCGCCTGACGTGGACGACGGCGGTCACTTATTACGACTTCGATCATCTGGACACCGCCTTCCTGCCGGGCACGACCAACATGGTGGCGGTGGGCAACCCCGCAGTGGGCGGCGTGCTGACGGCGGGGGAGTTCCAGATGATCAACATCACCAACAAGTTCACGTTCGACGTGCTGGGCCAGCCCGTCAGCCCGTACTTCGACTACGTCTACAACTGCGGCGACGAGGACACGGCCGAGGAGTTCGACAACCAGAACAACGCGTTCTCCTTCGGCTTCCGCGTGGGCGACAACAAGAAGAAGGGCGACCTGTCGTTCGACTACCGCTACGCGTACATCGAGGCCAACGCCGTCCCCGGCGCGTTCACCGACAGCGACTTCGGCGGGGCCAACCGAAAGGGCCACGTCTGGCGCGTCGTCTACAACCTCACCGATTTCCTCACCGCCGGCGCCACCGTGTTCTGGACCGAAGCGGTGGCCGGCCCGGCCGAGAACGACCGCCGCACCGACATCCGCGCCGACCTCATCTGGAAGTTCTGACCACAGTCCCGCCCCCTGGGGGCGGCAAGGTCACGGAGATAAGATGGGCAGCGGGTGCGCCGCCAGCGAGACGGCGCTCGCGGCTTCGCGGACGGCGGCTTGGCTGACTGGGGGTTTCCTGTTGCGATCATGTCTGGACTTGTGAAGAATACCTTTGTGACTTGTGTGTCTTTGCCGCCCCTAGGGGGCGGGATTGTGGTGGTCTTTTCGGACGAAATACACTCATGCTCATCCGCACGAAAATCGTGGCGACCCTCGGCCCGGCCAGCTCCAGCCTGGACATGCTGCGCCGCCTGGTCCGCGCCGGCTGCGACGTCTTCCGCGTCAACTTCTCTCACGGCACGCACGAGCAGCACGCCGAGAGCCTGCGCCTGGTCCGCCAGATCGAAGACGAGACCGGCTCGCCGCTGGCGGTGCTGGCCGACCTGTGCGGGCCTAAGATCCGCGTCTCGCCCATCGGCGGCGGGTCGGTGCTTCTGGCCGAGGGCCAAACCCTCGCCATCCAGCGCGAGCCCATCATCGGACAGGCCGACCGCATCTCCACCACGCTGGCCGAGTTGGTCGACGAGGTCCAGGTCGGCGAGTCCGTCCTGCTGGACGACGGGCGGATCCGCCTGGAGGTCGTCGAGGTGCGCCCGGGCCGGGAGGTCGTCTGCCGCGTCGTTGCCGGCGGGATCCTCTCCAGCGGCAAGGGCGTCAACCTGCCGGGCACGAAGCTCACGCTGTCGGCCCTGACCGAGAAGGATCACCGCGACCTGGCCTGGCTGGTCCAGCGCGACTTCGACTACGTCGCCCTGTCCTTCGTGCGAAGGCCCGAGGACATCCAGGCCCTGCGCGACCGCCTGGGCGAGTTGAAGGCCGACCTGCACATCGTGGCCAAGATCGAGAAGCCCCAGGCCCTGCACAATCTCGAGCCCATCGTGGAGGCCTCCGATGCGGTCATGGTCGCCCGGGGCGACCTGGGCGTAGAGATGAGCCTGCCCGCCGTGCCCGTCGCGCAGAAGATGATCACCGCCCTGTGCCACCGCCTGGGCAAGCCCTGCATCGTGGCCACCCAGATGCTCGAGAGCATGATCCAGTCCCCCACGCCCACGCGGGCCGAGGTCAGCGATGTGGCCAACGCCGTCATGGACGCCGCCGACGCCGTCATGCTCTCGGGCGAGACGGCCGTGGGCAAGTTCCCGGCCGAATCGGTGGCCATGATGAACCGCGTGGTCGAGGACATCCAGGCCTACCACGACCTGCACTGCCCGCCGCAGGACGTCGCCTTCGCCCCCGCCCGCACCGCCGCCGCCCTGGCCGGGGCCGTTCGAGAGATCATCCGCATCGAGGACATCAAGGCCGTCGCCGCCTTCAGCATGAGCGGGCTCACCGCGCGCATGTTCGCCAAGCACCGCCTCCGCTGCCCCATCCTCGGCATCTCGCCCGACCGCCGAACCCTGCGGCGCATGGGCCTCTACTACGGCGTCATCCCCGTCCAGGCCTCGCGCATGCAGTACACCCAGGAACTGCTCGACTTGGCCCAGCAGGTCGTCCTGGACCGCGAGATCGCCGCGGCGGGGGAGAAGATCGTCGTCGTCTGCGGGCGCCCGCTCGGTTCCAGCGGCAAGACCAACACGCTCATCGTGCACACCATCGCCTGAGCGGCGGCCGTCGCATGAACCGGCGCAAATCAAAGGCCCGCGGGCCTGTCCCCTGGGGAGAGGCGCTTCGCGGGCCTTGGCCAGTCGGAATGTGTTCCGCTCCGCGACTATGTCCTGCGCCGGCGGATGTATCCGCCCATGGCGCCGCTCGCCAGGACCAGCAAGGCCATCGTAGCCGGCTCGGGAACCTCGCCCGTCAGGCCCAGGTTGGTCAGTTGCAGGCCCTGCCCGCTGTCACCGGTGGTGGTGAATCGCAACTCGACCGTGTCCGCGCCGTCGAGTTCCGTGACGGGGATGGCGAACAGGTTGCGCTTCCAGTCCGGGTTGCTGGTCGGCGTGCCGTACACGATCGGCGTGGGCGACAGGATGGACCGTCCGTCGGTGACGTTGTACAACTCCACGGTCGAGGTCCATTGGGTCCCGCCGCGGGCATCGGCCCCGAACTCCAGCAGCAGCTCGCCACCCTCAATGACCGACCAGGGAAGCGTGAACGAACCCGTCAGCGTCATGTTGCCCAGTTGGTGGTTCACTTCCAGCCCCCCGACGATGGTAATGTCCGGGGTAAGGGGGTTGTCGTCGTGATCGTAGGTGGCGTCGGTGCCTCGAACGCTGCTGGGAGCATTGTACCGTTCGAAGCCGTTGGGCGAACCGTCGTTGTCGCGCCAGGTGACGGCGGTGCCCGAGTAGTTCTCGTTCACGCCGAAACCGGCGAAGTTCTCGTCGATCAGCGTGACCGTCGCCCCCCAGGCCGAGGCGGCGGACATGCCCAGCAGAAACACTAGCGCCGTTCCCAGTCGAATGATTCTCGCGTGGCTTCTCATCATTCTCGTCCTCTCTTGCACGATCCGAGTCGCGACTTGAAGCGTAATGCCGTTACGAAGTGCACGGAGTCCACACACCCACAACTATAGCCCAGAACCGGGAATCTGTAAAGGCGTCTATTGGACTTCTTTTTGCCGGGCGGGCTTGACCCGGATCGCCTGCGGCGCCGATGGGCAGACCGGCTGGCAGGCCCCGCACCCGTTGCACAGCTCGGGCTTGACCACGGGCTTGGAACTGTAGACATCTTCGTCCCACACGCTCTGGATGGCCTGGTACGGGCAGGCGTGGATGCACGAGTGGCACTCCCGCCCGGTGGCCAGCCAGCAGAGGGTGAGGTCCACGCGGGCCAGACCGATCTTCGCCTCCTGCTTGCGAGACAGGGGCACGGCCCGCAGCGCCCCGCTGGGGCAGACGTCCATGCAGCGGGTGCAGTCCTCGCGGCAGTAGTCGCTCGCGAACTCCACGCGGGGCGCGAGCCACCCGGCCGGCGAGGCGGGCGCCAGGTCGCTGCGGAGGATGTGTGCGGGGCAGGCCCGCACGCACGCCCCGCAGCGAATGCACACGCCGGTGAAGCAGTCTTCGCCCACCGCCCCGGGCGGGCGCAGCGGCGCGCCGGCCTGCGAGCGCCCGCGAAGGCGCAATCCGGCCAACGCGCCCAAGCCCGTCCCCAACAGGGCGGCTGCCCCCGACAACACCGTTCGTCGCGCGGCGTTGGTGGTCCCGCCGTCGGGCAGTTTGTTGACGCTATCGTCCGACGCCCTTACGGGCGCACTACGAACGGCGCTGGGCGTACTGCGAGCGGCGCGAATCCAGCGGCGCGGGCCTGACAGCACGTCCTGCATGGCCCCCAGCGGGCACAGGCGGGTGCACCAGATCGGCCCGCCAAAAAGGGCCAGCAGCAGGATCGCGCCCACGCCCGCCAGGGCGACCGCGGCGGCGGAGGTCAGGCCGGAGTGCGGCCCGGCCGAGGCCGACAGCAGCACCAGCGGGTCCAACCACAGCAGCAGCGGGTAGCCCGCAATCGCGCCGCCCAGCGTGGCCCAGAACACCAACGGGCCGATCCGCACGCGCGGGGGCGCGGCAGCGGTGGCAGGTCGCGCAGCCGGGGGCGCCTTCGCGCGGCAGCGGCGCAACAGCACTCGACGAGGCGTCGAAGCGGTCTCCACCAGCAAACCCATGGGGCAGGCCCATCGGCAGAACCACCGCGGACGGATCAGACACGCCGCCGCCACCGCCAGCGCCGCCGCCCAGGCGATCTGAAACGCGCCGCCCGCGATGGCGGAGCAGACGGCTACGAACGGGCTGGCCGAAGGCACCCATCGTGGCGCCGCCGGCCAGGGCAGTACGCCCAGCAGGGCTGCCCCCGCCGCCGCCACCGCCGCCAGCCGAACCACGAACCGGATGTATCGGATCGCACTCATGCTCACGCCATGCTACTCGAAAACCCGCTCCGCGCGGAGAAGGTTGTCTCACCGCGGCCCGAAGCAACGCCTGTGCTTTGTCTGTCAGGCAGGCAGGTCCCGCCGTAAGGCGGGATTCTCGGCGTTCCACAACATGCCCTTACGCGCACACTACAAACGCCGCTTCGATTGCGCTACGGTTTGGCCTCGTGCAGGGCGCGGATCTCCTGGTCGCTCATGGCCCGGTTGTAGAAGACGAAACCCGCCAGTCGGCAGGCCAGGTGCTCGCTCTTACCTGTGTAGTTCGGGTTGCCCCCCAGGGCCACCTGGTCGCTCAGCGAGTTCACCTCGGCCGGCAGCTTCAGCGTCGCCGCCGGCTGACCGTTCACGTAGAGCGTAAGTTCCGCTCCGCGCTTGACGGCTGCCAGATGGTGCCACCGCCCCGCCTCCAGGTCCAGGCCGGGCGAAGAGTAGCCGCGCTGGGCCTCGACCCGGGCGAAGAGCTTCCCGCCGTCCACGCAGATCCGCAGCGGGTCGTCCATCATGCCCTCCCACGCGCTGACGACCTGCCCCAGCCGACCCTTAGGCGCTTCCCACGTCGCCCACACCGCCAGCGTGTAGTCGCGCGGCGGGAACTCGCCCAGGGCGTAGACGATCATCCCCTTCTGTCCGTCCAGCTCGACGGCGGAGTTCACCTTGCCGCGGGGCCCGGCGGCGGGCTTGACGCCCTGGGTCCGCAGCAGCCGCCCGAACTGCGACTTGGCCTCGCCCGCCAGGTCCGCCCGCACAAGCAGCCCCCCGGGCCCGGGCTTGGGGCCGGCCAGGTCCTCCGCGCTCAGCGGGGCCAGGGCGGGGTCGATCCCGAACTTCTTGCGGGGCCACTCGCTGGGCGTCTGTCCGGCGGCGTTGCTGGCGGCGAGCGACCAGTAGCAGTCCGTGTTGGGCTTGAGCGGCGCGGTCTGGGCGGGCGTCAGGACCGCCCGCTGGCCGCGAAGGTTCGCGACCTGGAGGAGCGGCTCTCGACCGGCGGGCGAGTCGTAGACGCACAGCGTATGGGTGCGGGCGGCGTCGGACGGCGCGGGTCGGCGCCACGAGAAGAGCATCGCCCCAGGCGGAACGGCCGAGCCGTCGGCGGGCAGGTCGCACACGGGCGGCGGGGGCGGCATGGGCCCAGCCGGCAGCCACGACGTGTATCGCTGCCCGCGCACCCCCGCTGACGCGAAGTCGCACAGCCGTAGCGGAGAGGTCGCGGGCTGGCTTTCCGTCCTTGCGGCAGCCGGCGCCGGGAGGTCCACGACGACCTACGGGGCGTACACCCCCGCCCGCTCTGCCTGCTCGTCGCGCGGGGGCAGGTTCGTCTTGGCCTGCGCGAGCGCATCAGCCCGGACGGCGCCGGCCGGCGGGGCGTCGGCCTCCTGGAGCAACTGGTCCCAGGCCAGCAGGAGCGGCCCGCGATACACGCACGCCTTGCCGGCCATCTCCAGGTCGCCCGCCTGGGCGCGGAGCGTCATGGGCAGCTCAAACGTCACCTCATCGCCGTCGCGCCAGGTGCGCCGGATCGCGGCGTATGCGCCGGGCTCCGCCTTCACTTCCTGATTGCCGACCCGGCATCGCGCGCCACTCGCCCACGCGGGAATGCGAACAGCCAGCGTAAACTCCGTCGGCCTGGCCGGGCGCAGGACGATCCGGATGCCGCCCTCCAGCGGATAGTTTGTCTTCGTTTCCAGGCGGCAGGCGGTGCCGTCGGGCAGGCCCCAGCGGGCGGTCATTTCGCCCAGGTAGTTCAGGGCCACGCCGTCGCGCCGGCCCATCAGGGCCCACTGGCGGAGCATGGTCAGTCCGCGCGGGGCGTTGACCGAGCAGCAGTTCAGGTCGCCCGTGCCCGCGCGCGACTGGAAGACGATGCTGTGGTGCGAGGCCTGGCGGTGCCCGTCCATCGGCGTGTTGTACGTGCACCACGAGCCGGAGGGGTGCAGGTACGCCATCACCGCGTTCAGCAGCGACAGTTCCAGCTCGTCGCCCGCCCGCGGCTCGCCCGTCAGCCGCAGCTCGTCCACCGTCATGGCCATCCACGCCACGGTGCAGCAGGTCTCGATGGCGTCGTTGCGGTAGGGGTTGCCCGCGGCCTTCTCGCCGCTGGAGAACGAGCCGTCGTTGTGGCGGTCCCAGCGGCGGATCGAGTGCCAGTGGTGCAGGAAGCTGCGGTGGTAACGCTCGTCGCCGGTGATGCGGTACAGCTCAGCCAGGCCTTGCAGGTCGTGCAGGCTCTCCCAGCGCGGGCGCGGCGTGCGGAAGAACTCCACGCCCGCCAGACCCGTGCGGAGGTAGTCGCCCGCCTTCTGCCAGTCGGCCTCGATCTCGCGGGCCATGGCCAGGTATCGCTGCTTGCCCGTCGCGCGGTGCAGGCGGGCCAGGCCGTGCAGCATGGCCAAGTTCATCTCGTCGCTGCCGGCCGACACAGCCCGCCGCCCGGTATCCAGGAAGGTGCGGCAGACCAGCTCGCCGATCCGCTCCGCCGAGGCCAGGGCGGCTGGGTCGTTCGCGTGCTCGTGCCAGGCCAGCAGGGCCAGCAGGACGTGGTAGTGCCCCCAGAGGTCCCAGTGGCCCAGCAGGCGCTGCGACTTGGGGAAGGGCCCGAGGTAGCCATCGGCGTCCTGGCAGGCCAGCAGCTCAGCCAGCACCGCACGAACGGTCCGCTCCAGTTCGGCGTCCTGTCCCAGGCGCAAAGCGTCGATCGCTCCCAGCAGGTACTTGCCCACGAACTCGCCCGCCCACGGCACCACGGCGGGCGGGGGCTGGCGGTCGCGCAGGCGGAGCATGGCCAGCATCCCGCCGTTGGCGGACGGGGCACGCAGCAACCAGTTGCGCGTCACCGCGTCCATTCGCCTGCCCACCGCCCCACCCAGCTCGATCGAGACATCCGCCAGGGGCGTCATCGCGTCGCCCGCGGGAGCGCCCAGCGAGAGCGGAGCCAAAGACACCGTCACGAGTGCGGCGAGTCGAAACATGATCTTCTCCGGCTGGGTGTTTCGAATGCACAGCCGGCGATAGGATAACCTCTGGACAAGGCCAACGCGAAGGCCTAGGTTGTCGTTGCCGCGCCGCCGGCGCGCAGGACCCAATCATGAATCGCCCAGCCGAAGACGTGTCGCCCGCCGCACTCGCGCCGATCCGCGTGTCGCGCGCGGTCCTGTTCTGGGCGTTCGTTCGCGTAGCCGCCCTGACGCTGGGCGGGGGGTTCGCGATGGCGGCTGTCATGCGCCACGAACTGGTCCACAAGCGCCGCTGGCTCAGCGAGGACGAATTCTTCAGCGCGCTGTCCACCGCGACGGCTGTTCCGGGCCCGGTGGCGGTCAACCTGGCCTTTCTGGAAGGACGGCGCCTGGGCGGACGAGCGGGGGCGGCGACGACTGTGCTGGCCATGGTGCTGCCTTCTTTCCTGGCCATCCTGTTGATCGTCGCCTTCGTCCTGCCCTATCTGAACCATCCGCAGGTGGGGGCATTCTTCAAAGGCTGCGCCATCGCGGTGGCCGGTCAGATCGCCTTTGCGGCCTGCGCGTTCGCCCGGCGCCTGCGGCGGACCTGGCAGAGCGGGCTGATCTGCGCGGCGGGCCTGGCGGTGGTCGTCGCGGGGTGGCATCCGGTGTGGGCGATCCTGCTGGCCGCGGGCCTGGGCTGCCTGATCTGCCGCCCGAGCCCGCCGCTGGCATCGGACGGAGGCGGCCGCGAGGTCGAGGCCGAGGTCGAGGAGATCGAGTGACGATGGGCACCACGCTTTTTCAACTGCTGATCAGTTTCCTGCTCATCGCCATCGGCGCCTACGGCGGGGGCCTGGTGGCCGTGCCGCTGATCGAGCACGAGCTGGTGGGCCATCGCGGGTGGCTGTCGTTCGACCAGATGGCCGAGTTGGTGGCGATCGCGCAGATGACGCCCGGCCCGATCGCCGTGAACGCGGCCACCTTCGTGGGCTATCGCCAGGCCGCCCTGGCGGGGGCAGCCGTGGCGACGGCGGCAGTGGTTTTACCCTCGGTGTGCGTGCTGGGGGCGCTGTCGGGCGTGCTGGAGCGGCTCAAGAACAACGCGCGATTTCTGCGGGTGCAGCAGGGCCTGCGAGCGGGCGTGCTGAGCCTGCTGCTGTATGCCGCCTGGTCCTACGGGCGGGCCGTGGTGGTCGGCTGGACGGAGATGGTCCTGGCGGTGCTGGCCTTCGCCCTGCTGGTGGCGATGGACAGGAAGGTCCACCCCGTGGCGGTGATCCTGGGCGGCGGGCTGGCGGGGCTGATCCTGTTCTGAATGACAGCCAAGGGCGTCGCGCCGGGCAAGCAGGGGGCTCAACGTTCCGCGGGGCGGGTCGTGGCGGCGCCGTCGAGGATGGCCTTCACGACGGGGGCGACCAGGCGGGCAATGATGGCGTTGCCTTCCTTGGTGGGGTGCACGCCGTCCGGGCTGAGCCACTCAGGTTTCTTCGCCAGTTCCGCGCCCAGGTCCACCAGCGGGACCTTGCGATCGTCGGCAGCGGCCCGCACGGCGGCGCGGTACTGATCGAGCGCCTTGGCCAGGCCCCCGACCTTCTCGAATGGCTTGCGGGCATGGCGGGTGAAGTAGGGCTGCTCGGCGATGGGGGGGATCGTGCAGAGAACGGGCGAAGCGCCGACGGAACGGCAGAGATCGACCATCTTCTCCAGGTTGGCTTGGTACTTCGCGACCGGCACGCAGACGCTGGGCTCGGCCAGCCGGCTGTCGTTGGTGCCGAAGAGGATGACCACGGCTCGCGGTTTTCGGTCGAGCACGTCCTTGCGGATGCGTCGCAGGGCGGCGGCGGTGGTTTGCCCGCCCACGCCGGCGTTGGCGACGGGGACGTTCAGCAATCGCGCCAGTTCGGCGGGGTAGCCGCGCACCGTGATGCTGTCGCCGAAGCAGACGACGCCGGCAGCCGGCGCCGGGCGGGTGCTCGGTTGAGAGGCAGCCGGACTGGGCGTGGCCGCAGGTCCGGGCGGCCTGGCGGCGCGCCAGCCGGCGGCCAGGAGAACCTGCAACTCCTTCAGCGTGTTCGCGTGGGCGGGGTCCTGGGCCAGGTTGCGGTCCTCGGCGCCGTCGTGCCGGTGGTCGTACAGTTCCAGTTGCCCGGAGGGATGCCGGATCAGTCGGAAACGGTCGGTGCGGACGGTTTGGGCCTTGCCCACGCGGCTGAAGGCTGCGGTCTTCCACGGGCGCTTCGGGTCGCCCAGCAGCGGGACCATGCTCGTGCCTTCGAGGTAGTCCGGAGCGGGCAGGCGGCACAGCTCCGCCAGCGTCGGGTAGATGTCCACCAGCTCGACCAGGGCGGCGGTGGGCCCGCTCGCCGCCAGCCACGGGACCTTGAGCATCATCGCGATCCGCGTGGGGACCTCCGAGCAGGCGGGCTTGCTCCACAGCCCGTGCTCGCCCAGGCGCCAACTGTTGTCGCTCCAGAGGACGACGACGGTGCTGCGGTCCAGGGCCAGCCGCCGCAGCTCGTCGAGCACCCGGCCCACCTGGACGTCCACGAACGTGACGCTGGCGTGGTAGCCGTGGATGATCTCGCGGGCCTTGTCGACCGGCATGGTCCCCGTGAGCGGGCAGTCGCCGTAGCGGCGGACCTCGTCCCAGTCGCCGCGCGGCCCGCCGGGCGGGCGCAGGAAGTTCGCGGGCAGTTCGATCCGGCTGCGGTCGTACAGGTCCCAATACTTCCTGGGCGCGGTCAGCGGCATGTGCGGACGATAGAACCCCGCCGCCAGGAAGAACGGCTCGCCGGACTGCTTGAAGCGGCGCAGCTCCTCGACGGCCAGGCGGGCGATCAGCCCGTCGGGCGTCCGGTCGTCGGGGGTGTCGGTGATCTCGGCGATGGGGGAGGCCGGCAGGCCTTGCCTGCGCTTGCCCTGAAGGTAGTTCTGCACGGTGTCGCGGTTGGCCTGGAGTTGATAGCCCGAGCAGTAGCCGTTGCACCACTTGCCCTCGGCTGCGAAGGTGTCCGTGTGCCTCCGCACCCACGCCGCGGGGTTGTCGTCGTTCTCGTGATAGACCTTGCCCACCGAGACGGTCGTATAGCCGGCGTTGCGGAACAACTGCGGCAGCGTGACCGTGCCGCCCGGCACGCGCCCGCTGACCCGGGGGGTGTTGTTGATGCTCTCGGGGCGGTAGCCGCTCAGCACGCTCGCCCGCGAGGGCATGCAGAGCGGGTACTGGCAGTACGCCCGCCGAAACAGCAGCCCCTCGGCGGCCAGGCGATCCATGTGCGGCGAGCGGACCTCCGCGCTGCCGTAACAGCCGAAGTCCGGACGCAGGTCGTCCACGGCGATGAACAGGACGTTGGGCTTGTCCGGCCTGGCGGGCAGGTCCGCGGGCTCCGCGGCGCGGACGGACAGAGCGAACAGCAAGAGGATTGAAGCGGTAAGAACGGCGGGCCTCATTTTATGCTCCTTCCATGCCTGCAGGTCCTTTGCGCATGGGGTTTCACTGCCGAGCAACTATAACATAGTGTTGCTCGCAGACAGCAGCGAGTTCTCTTGCTGGCGGAGATTCCCCAGGACGACAATAGGCCTCCTCGACCTGAAGGTAGCCTTCGCAGATGAGTTGTACGGTGGCGGCGACTGCCTCGTTCTTTCTGTCTGCGTACCAGGGGCAGGAAACTCGCCCCAAAGCCTGAGGCGTTCAGCCGGGGAAGGCCCGCGGGGAGCCGACAGACACCACTGGACGTTCCCATGCCCGTGGAATCCCGCGCCTACTCGCAACGCGCGTGCAAGGTTCGGCGAAGGAGCCACGGACATGAAGCACACGCCCAGCGACTCAGGCCACTCCCGGAAGGTCGCTAAATCCGATTATCTACCGCCGCAACGCTCCGTCCTTAAGGCGGTTTAGTATATCCAAGACGCCCGCCACATCGGGATACGGACTTACGTATCTAGCAATGTCCTTCACTGCTTGTGTGGCGTTTGCCGGAGCACAGGGGAGGCCGACCCGGGTCAAGAAGGACAGGTCATTCGCTTGGTCTCCAATACCGACCGTCGACGCGAGCGGGACACCCATTCGCATGCACCATTGGGTGACAGCATCGCCTTTTGAACATCCCCGGGGGGTTACGTCCACTGCGGCCGAGGAGGAAGTGACATCCAGCGCCAATTGGTGATCTAGAACGATACTGCGAATCCGAGGCAGCAAATCCTCCAGCCGCACCCCCTCACCAGGGTAGTAGCTCCGGCAATGATACTTCCCAAGCTCAAGATCCCATCCTCCCCGTGGCAACGCCCCGTCCAGATAGTTCAATTCATCGCTTGGCTTCAGAGGGATTAGGCGCTTCGCCGCGACCTCGTATAACGCCGCACCACCCTCGACGATTAACGGATACGAAACGTTTTGTATACCCAGACACTGCGCAAGAGCCTCCGTATACGGAGCTGAACGTCCCGTACAAGGGACGACCGCAAAACGTGTGTGCTTCCCAAGTAACTCCCGTACCTTCTGCAGACCCATCAGATCGTACCCGAACAATGTTCCAGGGGTGAGGCACCCTTCATTGTCAACGAATACGACGATCCTCTCATTCATACGACGCCCCCCTTCCTTCGCTTAAGCCGGCATCATCATCGTCCAGCTTTCCAAGCGCTTCCGAGAGCGAGGTACTCTTATCTGCCATCCTTCCTACCAGTCTGCGCCCCTTCGTGTAGACCGCATAACCCGAGCGAACCCAATCATAGTGCCACGGGACAGACAAGAACACATCTTTATCCTGTTCCCCCTCCTTCTTCCCGAACACCTGATAGAGCACCGTTCCTTCTTCGTTCAGCAAGAAGTGTTTTCCATATTCTTCCCCAGGGAGACGAATTGTCATCGCGATTTCCGGGCGCATTGAGAGCAGATCATATATGATGCCGATCAGCGACAACTGTATGTCCTTATTGTCCGGCGTCCCATCTGTTGGACTACATCGCGACCCGGGGGCCTGCTCTCTCTCACTTTCTTTTCGCGCGTGTTTTGAGATTCCCTTCTCCCCTCCTCTTGATGCCCTTCTCTTCTTTGACTCCTCATAGAACCCATCAGGGGCGTTCAGGAAGTTTTCCACGCACGCCTTCAGTTTCCGTTTCCAGTTAGGGTCTTCCTCAAAACTTTCCAACTCCTTCCTGGAAAACAGTTCCTCAAAAAACTCCGTCATCAGCACCCGAACTGCGTGGTGTTGAAGATCGCTCGGACAGGAACCGGCCCCCTGGAACTTCCCATTGAACATCCCCGTGGGCACGCAGTGGTACAAATCCGGGTAGGTTCCAACGCTGGCAGACCGCTTCTTAAAGATGAAACAAGTCCTACCATCGCCGCCCTTCCACAAGACCAATCCTGCAACTCCAATCCCCACTGCCCGTCCTTTCGGTCTCAGAAACGTCGCTTCGATCCCTTTCTTGAAGACTCTCTTGCGGCAGGGCAAGAACCATTGCCATCGCCTTCCCGACGCTCGAAGATGTGTCATGCGATCTATCCCTTTCAGGACCCCTGCCGCGATGAATGCCTCCTCAATCAAGTAGTCGCAGCTGCGCATAATCTGACCATAGCCTCCTAGCTTCACCTGCAGTCGAGGTTGTCCGTCTTCATTATCAAACTCCACGGATTCGAGGATATAGTTCGGACCTTTCTCCTGGTCGTTCGATTCGCGCTCCAGTTCTTCTTGAGTCAATGCGGGTTTCTTGTTTCGGTATTGTTGCCATTGCTTAAGAAAGAATGTCCTCGCTTTCGCGTGCTTGCGATTCGTCCAAGAGGAGAGTCTATCTTCATCAAGCGGAGGACATCTGTCGCTTCGCTTCTCCCTTTGCAGGTCCAATTCAGTCGATCCTTTAAGGAGTCTGTTCATTCGCACTGAGGTTTCTAACATAAGTGCTCCGGTAAGCCCCCCATCTGCGCTCGGAGAGGCGAGAACCTCCAATGTTAGGCCGCGCCAAGGTGACCCGGGAATCCGCGAGCGAGTATTGAATCCTTCGACTTGTTTCTTGTAGGCTTGGAAGATGCCCTGCAAGAACACTGTGTTTTGGGTCCCAACGTTCCAGTATTGGCCTAAGTGGCCCGCGCCCTGGGTCGATTTGGAGGCGAGGCGCATAATTCGATTGATTGAAGAATACCACAGCAGCACGCATGCATAGAACACGCAGACTGTGACGGTTACACTGCCCACTAGCCACCCGATCGTGATGATTGGGTCTTGGGCTAGACCAGGCCGAAGCCAACCCCAGAACAGACTGAAGATCGCTAGAACCGGAATGGAAACCTGGAGCAGGATGGGAACCACTATAGGATCGTTCAGAAATGCCCAGAGGGTATTCCCCCCCCGGGCAGAAGGTGTTGATGGTCCATCGGCACTGGCCCTTCGTCCTAGTCTGGAAAGACGCCAGCCAAGTTGTCCTGCTCTCCACTTGAATCTGATGAGGGTCCAGATATCTGAGAGCAATTGGCGCAAATAAGAGCATCCGTTCTCCCACCTAGATCTCACGAAGGTCCACATACAGCAAAGCACCTTCCACATATTAGGCTTCTCCAAAATCGACGACCGCAAATCCCTACGGCAGCCCCGCCAGCAGGGCGAACTCCTGCTTGAGGGCTGGGTAGAGGCGGCGGTACTGCGTGTAGTATTGGGCGTAGAGCTTGCGGCTTTTGGCGTCAGGCTTGATGGTGCGGGTGATGGAGATGCCGGCCTTGCAGGCCTCGCGGACGTTCTTGAAGCGGCCGGTGCCGGCAGCGGCCAACAGGGCCACGCCGTAGGCGGGGCCTTCCTCGGCGTTGATGGTGACGCAGGTGGCGTTGTAGATGTCGGCCTGGAGCTGGCGCCAGAACTCGCTGCGCGCCCCGCCGCCGGACAGGCGGATCTGCCTGATGCTCAGCCCCAGCTCGCGCAGCAGCGTCACCGCGTCGTTCATGCCGAAGGTGGCGCCTTCCATGACCGACCGCACCAGCTCGTTGCGGGTGGTTCGCGAGTGCATGCCGATCCAGCACGCCCGCGCATACGGGTCGCCGTGCGGGGTCCGCTCGCCGGTCAGGTAGGGCAGCCAGAAGACGCCCTCGCACCCGGCCGGGGCGGCCGCCGCCTGGGCGGTCAGCAACTCGTACGGATCGCAGCGCTGCTTCTTGGCCTGCTTGACCTCCGCCTGGCCCAGCGTGTTGCGGAACCACTGGAAGCTCCCGCCGGCCGACAGGATGCAGCCGAAGAGGCAGTACTCGTCCTGCACGCAGGAGCAGAAAGTGCCCACGCGGCTCTGCGGGTCGGTGCGGTAGCCGCTGGAGTGCACGTAGACCACGCCGCTGGTGCCCATGGTGGCGCTGGTGAGCCCCTCGACGACCACGCCGTTGCCGACCGCGCCGGCCGGCTGGTCGCCGCCGCCGCCCACCACGGGCGTGCCGGCCGACAGGCCAAGCTGCTCGGCTACGTCGGCGGTGAGGCGCCCGGTGATCTCGTGCGACTCGACGACCGGGGGCAGGATCCGCTCGTCGAGCTGGAAGGTGGAGATGATCTTCTTCGACCAGTTGCGCTTCTTCTGGTCGAGGATGAGCGTGCCGGACATGTCGCTGACGTCGCCGACGAACTCGCCCGTGAGGCGCAGGCGGATGTAGTCTTTGGGCAGCAGCATGTGGGCGATCTTGTCGTAGGTTTTCGGCTCGTTGCGGCGGACCCACAGCAGCTTGGTCAGCGTGAAGGACGTCTGCGCGACGTTGCCGACCAGGGCGATGAGCTTCTTCTTGCCGCCGACGGCGGCCTCGATCTCGGCGGCTTCGCGGGCGGTGCGCTGGTCGTTCCAGATGATGCTCGGGCGCAGGACCTTTCCGCCGCGGTCCAGGATGACCAGCCCGTGCATCTGGCCCGACAGGCCGATGCCGGCGACCTGCCTGCCGTCGACGCCGGCCTTGGCGATCGCCTGGCGGACGGCCCGCACGGTCGCCTGCCACCAGTTGGCGGGGTCCTGCTCGCTCCAGCCGGGCCTGGGGGCCGAGATGGCGTGCTCGCCGGTCGCGGTGGCCAGCACCTTCGCCCTGGCGTCCATCACGAGGGCCTTGGTCCCCGACGTGCCGATGTCGATGCCGAGATAGTATGCCATGAGCCTGCCTTTCCTGTTGGTCGTGCGGGGGCCAATTGTGAAGCCTGGCCGGCGGAATGTCAATTGCGGTAACGCCGGCACCTGCCTTCGGCAGGCTGGTTCCTGCCTGGGCTTCAGGACCCTGTGTCCCCGCAGGGCGCCGCCGCGGGCCCTCGATTGCGACGCGGATTCCTGGTAGAGTGAGTGCATCAGGCGGCTTTGCGCTCTTGCCAGGGCCATACCTCAAGACAGAATCAGGAGACTCTTGCCATGACGCCCCGTGTTGCCATCCTCCTGGGCCTGACGGCCTTTCTGCCCCGACTGTGTGCGGACACGTGCTACGTCTCGCTACGGGGAGACGACTCCGGGCCCGGGACGAAGACCAGGCCCTTCAGGACGATTCAGAAGGCGGCCGACACCGTCAAGCCGGGCGACACCTGCACGATCATGGGCGGCACGTACCGGGAGGCAGTCGTGTTGAGGACGTCCGGCGAGGGCGGAAAGCCCATTCGCTTCGTCGCGGCGGAAGGCCAGCGGGTCGTCCTCGACGGCACTGAACCGGTGACCGGGACGTGGCGGAAGCACCAGGACGGCATTTACAGGATCAACCTGGATGCCCCCGTCGAGCAGCTTTTCGCGGACGGCCAGGCAATGGTCGAAGCACGCTGGCCCAATATGGACTTCCCGGCGGACCTTTTCAGCCGCAAGGCCTGGGCGGGCACGGTCAAGGGCAGTCGCTACGGCACGATCAAGGACCCGCAGCTGGCGAAGACGGGTATCGACTGGACCGGCGCCCATATCACTCTCAACGTTGCGCACCAGTTCTTCACGTGGACGCGGAGCGTCACCGGCCACGGCAAGGGCAAAGACACTCTCACTTACCCCCAGGACCTGCAGGGCATCACCCATTACGCCGAGAGCACAAAGGGCTGGGAAGACGACTATTACTTCCTCTCGGGCAAGCTCGAGGCCCTGGACAGCCCCGGCGAGTGGTTCTATGACGCCGCGGAGAAGGTCCTGTATTTCCATCCCCCCGGCGGGAGGGACCCCTCCGCCCTCGAGGTCGCATACAGGAAGCGCCAGAACGCCTTCAGCGGCAAGCGACTGCATCACGTGGAGTTGTGCGGGCTGAGCTTCTTCTCGTGCTCATTCGATTTCGAGAAATGCGAGAATGTGGTGGTTGACCGCTGCCGGTTGTCCTTCCCGAACTACTCTCGGCACGTCCGAGACCCCGCGCACAAGGAGGAGTCTTCGCCGCGGCTTCTGGGCGACCGCAACGTCGTCCGCAACTGCATCATCAGCTATGCCTCGCACAGCGGGCTGCAGGTGGTCGGAGACTCGAACCTCGTGGAGAATTGTCTCATTCACGACGTCTGCTGGCACGGCTGCCTGGGCTATCCGGGCCTGCTGATCGCCGGCGAGGGCTCGACGACGCGGCGCAACACGATCTACAACGGGGGCAACGCCCTGCTTCAGTGCCCGGGCGGCAACCAGCGCGTCGAGTACAACCACGTCTACAACGGAGGCCTGCTCTGCCGCGACGTCTCGCTGGTCTATACGCAGTTGCCCGCCTGCCGGGGGACCGTAATCCATCACAACTGGGTCCACGGCTGCATCGCCGCGGGCTTCGCGGGGCACGACGGCTTCGGCGGCATCGGCATCCGCGGCGACGACCAGACGCGCGGTCTGACCGTCCATCACAACGTGGTCTGGGACTGCGGGTTCATCGGTATCATCGTCAAGGGCGACGACAACAAGGTCTTCAACAACACCGTCTTCAACGTGGGCCCGCCCGCGACCGCCGGGGGCCAGGCAAGAGGCGGCAATGCCCTCCTGATCCCCACCCGCGCCGAGCCGAAGAAACCCTGGCGGTTCCAGCATCCCCTTCTGGAGGTCCAGAACGCCAACAGCCTCTACCTCAACAACGCCGTCGGCAACATCGGCTGGAGGAAGGACCCTTTGCCCAAGAGCGAGAGGATCACGAACAATCTCGAGCTTGGCGGCAAGTCGATCCTGGCTTGGCTCGTGGACCCGGGAAAGATGGATTTCCGGCCGAAGGAGGATTCGCCGCTGGTCGACGCCGGGCGGGTGGTCCCGGGCTGCGACGAAGGCCACCGGGGCAAGGCCCCCGATATCGGGGCGTACGAGTACGGCCAGTCGCGCTGGAGAGCGGGCTGCGACCTGGCCGCGGATGAGCAGGCGCACGGCGATCGATAAGACGTACCCCCTGACGCGAGGGTCTACAATTCTCCGGCCCCTCCGGGGCTGGACATGGTACCGGCCGCTACGCCTCCATTGGGCTACTTCTTCTTAGGCTTCTCGGGCGGCATCCGGTCTGGCGTCCATTCCTCCCAGGGGTTCACGGCGCCCAGGGACTGCTCGGTTTTAGGAGCGGGGCGGGAGCTTTCCGCTTCTTCGCGCCACGTCCGGCCGGACAAATGCCGCCCCGGCGCTCCGCGTCTGCTATAATGCCCGCTTCATGGATCCGTTCGACGAGCCCACGGGCGTCTCCGCCGAGGCGCTGACGTTGCTGGTCCGCGCCCAGCGGATGTTGCTGGACGCCGGCTACCGGTACGTGGGCGGCGACCTGGAGAACTGGCCCCGGGCGCTGGTCCAGATGCAGCGCCACGGGCTGCACGTCGTGCTGGGGCCGGCTGCCATCGCCCACCTGCGGGATATCGCGGACATTTGGGCGCGGGCCTGGAACCAGGCGGGGCCGGCGATCAGCCTCGTGCTGGTCGGCGACCTGGACACCCGCGAGAGCACGATCTTCCGCTTCCTGGAGCAGGCGCCCGGGCACGTGGCCTACGTGGACGCCCAGTCGGGCCAGTTCCACCTCCGCCGCCCCAGGAGCCCCTGGGCCAGCCTGCCCCCGCTGCTCAAGCGTCGAGGCCTGCGTCGCCTGCTGGCTGGCCGCGACGACGACAGCTCAGCCGACCGCTGCCGCACCGCCCTGCGACAGGGACAACAGGAGGCTCAACAGACGCAGGCGTTCCACGACCAGGCCCGCCAAGCCGCCGGCGCCGCGCGAAAACCCATGCTGACGTACCTCCTGATGGGGTCGTTCGTCGCGGTCTTCGCGGCCATGCTGGCCGTCGGCGGGCCCAGGACCCTGACCGACCCTTCGCCCAACCTGCTGCTGCGTTTCGGGGCCGACTACGGATTCTTCGTCGCCCAGGGGCAGTACTGGCGGATGCTGACGTCCGCCTTCGTGCACATCGGGGCCATCCATCTTCTGCTCAACTTGATGGGCATGTACTACTTCGGGCAGCCGCTGGAATACTTCCAGGGGCGCTGGCGGCTGGGGGCGTATTTCCTGTTCAGCGCGCTGGCCGGCAGCGTAGCCAGCCTGTGGCGCCACCCGATGACGATCTCCGCCGGTGCCTCGGGCGGGCTGTTCGGGCTGGTCGGGGCGATGGCAGGCATGGTCATCCGCTACCACCACGACATCCCGCCCGCCCTGCGCAAGAGCCTGCGCCAGTGGCTGATGACGGTTCTGCTGTACAACGCGGTGTTCCTGTTCCACCCCGCCATCGACAATGCCGCCCACATCGGCGGGTTTATCGGCGGGCTGCTGCTGGCGCTGGCGGTCGGGCGCTCGCCCATCCGCCGCCACCCGGTCGGCTGGGCGGGCCTGGCGGGGGCTGTCGTCCTGCTGGCGGGCCTGTTCGCCGCGGCCGTCCACGTGATCCGCGCCCTCAACCTCCCCACGGTGAACCCATGAGCCAGCCCGCCATCCACCGCACGCCGTTTCACGACCGCCAGGCCGAGGGCGGGGCCCGGTTCGCGCCGCAGGACGGCTGGGAACTGCCCGTGAGCTTCGCCGGATGGGCGGGCGAGGTCGACCAGTTCCGCTCGCGGGCGGGCGCGTGCGACTCGTGCCACGTCGGGCGCATCCGCGTCCGCGGCGCCGGGGCCCTGGACCTGATGGAGCGGGCCTTCACGGCCGACCACGTCCGCCAGGAAGACGACAGCGAGCTGGCGAGCCTGGTGCTCGACGAGCGCGGCGGCATCGTCGATCGCGTCCGCGTCCTGCGCCTGGAAGATTCGTGGATCATCCTGACCAGCCCCGCCGCCCGCGAGGGCGTGCTGGAGCACCTGCGCGAGCAGGGCGAGGGCCTGGGGGCCAAGGTGGACGACCAGACGCTCAAGACCGCGATGGTCGCGGTGGCCGGCCCGGCGGCACCGACGCTGCTGGACGCCGCCCTGCCGATGAAGGTCTCCGACATGCCCGCGGGGGCCGTCAAGGTGGGCTCGCTGCTGGTCGCCCGCTACGTCGCCATCCGCACTGTCCGCTGCGGATTGTGGTGCCTGGAGGTGATCCTGCCCACGCTGATGGCCGGCCAGGCCTGGCGCTACATCACCCGCAAGGCCGGCGACAACTGCGTCGCCCCGGTCGGCGAGATCGCCCAGGACGTGCTGCGGATCGAGGCGGGCCTGCCCAGGCTCGGCTATGAGCTGAACCGGACCGTCGATCCGTTCCTGGCCGGCCTGGACGAGCTGATCGACTGGGGGCACGACTTCGTCGGGCGGTCCGCCCTGGAGCCGCTGCGAACCCGCACCCCGCAGCGCCGCCTGGTCGGCCTGCGGATCGAGGGCTCGCCGGTGAAGATCCAGGCGGGCGACGACGGCCCGTCGCTCGACATTCCCGAGGCGGGGTGGATTCCGCGACTGGGCTGGTCCGTCTGCCGCCGCAGCGGCGGGCAGGTCGGTACGGTGACCAGCGGAACGTTCTCGCCTGCGCTGGGCGCCGCCGTCGCCCTGGCCTACGTCGCCCAGGACGCCGCCGAGCCGGGCACGCCGCTCTCGGTCGGCCCCGACGGCCCGCAGTACGACGCGACGGTGGTTGAACTGCCTTTCGTCTGAGCGCGGGCGCCACGCTCGCCAAGCGCCGCGCCGAGGCGGAACCGATCCTAACAACCCGTTCATCCACCTTCTCAAGAGGCCCGAGGTGTAGCAGCCGAATCTCGCCTTCCCAGGCCCTCTACCACACTCACCGTCGCTAATGCGTAAGCCGCAGTTTACTCTCAATGAGCTTCTTTTCCCGCTCGTATTGCTTGCTAATTGTCGGCATGAATGGGCCCAAGTAGTGCGGAACAGATTGCATCGACGCCAATTCCTCCTCCTCTTCCCCATTCAGATACTCAAGAAACAACTCAGTTCTTGCGAATCGCTCAGTCATATAGACGTTCGGAATAAGTCGAGACAACTGGTCACTAATTGAGGATGAACTGATCGCTGTGTCATGCCACATTAGATCCAGATATGCGAACGATCGCACGAAGTAATGCAAGTAGTATGCACCCGCCGAGGTAATTCGAACCGTGGAAGCACCAGCCAAGGTATCAGACCTTCTAGTATCAAGCTCCACAAGCTGCCGATTTAACGCAATCAACCTCATCAACACCTGGATAACATCATCCTCGTTATCGAACATGTCGCTCAAGCTCTGCACAAGTATATGAAGATCCGTAAAGCCCTGTTGTCGGACGTCCGCTACATGTTCTCTTGAGAGATACTGCAGAATCCGCAGGGTTGTGAAATGACTTGCGTTGCGAGCGCCTGTCACGTGAAACACGTTCAGGATGAAGCTCCGCGACTCCTTATAGTAACGATAATCACCAAGAATTACCGATTTCGCAAACTCGTGAAATGGTACAGTATAACCGCCAGCTTTGAACATCTCTAGTATCTTTGATGTATTTGTCGCTCCAGACAGAATGAAACAGTTGAGCAGATCCAGCGCAAGGCGAGCGTTACCAAACGATACAGCCTGAACCAGTCTCACGATATTTCTGTTACGGTCAAATACCGAATCCTTAAGGAGTCGAAAGAAATCTATGACGCGCTGAGCCTGAAATCCTTCTTCCTGTAATACGTTTTGTCGCTGTGATCCGGCAACTGCGTCTGCAGCAAGGTCGATTCTCTTGCGGATGAGATCTAAGAAATCAGGCGAAGACAGGTGATAAGGACGAATCGTGTAGGCTGTCAGGTGTCTTTGCATCTGCGCAGCACAGAAGGACTCCTCGCGGAGCACCAACAAAGAAAGGGTCCCGTACATCTGTGCACATCGTTGTGCTATAGTGAAGATCGATATCTGAGAAGCAGTAGACAGTTGATCGACGTTATCAAACACTATGATCGGGAAATGGCCCAGTTCCTTCGAGTACTCTATTGCGTGTTCAGAGAACACATGCGAGTTGGCTGCGTACTGAAATAGGTTATCGTCGACTTGCCTGGCAAGTCTGGCCGGGTCGTGTCCGTACACTTCTCTGAGAATCTGAAGTTCTGTCGCGAACATGGCCTCCAAGACTGAACGCGTCACTAATGAGGGCAATCGTGCTCGTAGAAGCCTACTAATTTCATCCCACACATATTGATCTAATTGATCCAGGTTCTCGGGCGCGCCAAGAAAGTCCAGATGCAGGAGGAAGGACTGGGAGGCGGGAGCGACAAGTTCTGGTGCCACAATCTTGAAGAACCTCTTCAAGAAAGTGGACTTCCCCGATCCGATACCACCCATGAGCACGACAACATGCCCACGTTGAGTAGGCGCAGAGGTAGCCACGCTTCTCAGGTCTTCTCCGAGGTTTCCGCCTGGTGATGCAGATGTAACCCGGACTTGGTTGGCCTGTTGGGCGAAAGACGGGACGGTGTCCTGCACAATGAGTTTGAGGTCCTTGTCTATAATCTGGATAGGGGTCGATCGCACATAGCATTTTTCCAGGATGGTAATATCGTCTTGAGACGCGATATCCCCGAAGAATTGGTCGACGTATGGGCGGAGCGCGATGTTTATGGGATTGCGACCATAGGTAGCATCTGAGTTGAGAACCTTGTCAAGGGGTCGATGATATTCACGACTCGATACTTGACCAACTCGGAAAGCGTCCTCTAGGTGTCCTTCGGCAACACTCTCGTAACTCAACAGATTGAAGAACTCGTTGAAGTTCTTGATTATGTCCTTCGGGGAATAGAAGATGATAGCAGATCCATCTCTCCATGATCGGCCTTCGACTATAGCGCGGAGGATCACAAAGGAGTACCCATTGGTGGCAACTGCGTATCGGATTCCATGTTCGACGCAGTACCCTTGGACCTGTTCTACAGCTGCCTTGAGCACTGGGCTTCCGGCCAGGCGTGTCGAAATCTTGAGGCGGCGCTGGGGACGCTTTGAGAATGGAAAAACAAAGGTCTTGCCGCTTCTCTTTGCTTCCCAAACAAGGCGGGGCGTCCCTGCTGTTAAACGATAATCGAGGTATCCATTGTCGCCATGAACCTCCCTAAAGACGGCTTCTCTGGGCCAGAGGAGGACATCGTGCAGAAGGGGATCAAGGATATTGGCGCGGGTGTCTGATTCGGTCACCTCCCCACGTACAGCGCAGAAGGAATCGTAAGAGGTGTATATGTTCTGAAACCGTTCTAAGGGTTCGTCCGGCATTGCAGTACCCTTTCTTTCCGGGTTGCTTCTCACAATAGCATACGCTTCATTAGGAGAGGGTCAACTGGTTTCAGGAACAATTGCTCCACTCCTACGAAAGGGGCTAACTCCCCTGGATGTCCTCCCCCGCCAATCCCTTGGCATCCTTGTCTTCCAGTTGAAGTTTCGGAGGCACGTTGGCCAAACGCTTCTCGACCTGCTTGATGTGCTCGGCCGGGGGGAGGTTTTCGGGGAGGATTCCGCCGATACGCTTGATGGCATCGCGGACTTCCTTACCGACTTGCTGGTGCGTCTGGATGGCCCGCTGCTGGTCGCGGACCTTCTCGCGGGCAAGCTTGTCGCGCGCCTGGGTCATGCGGAACTGGTTGGCGGCCAACTCCGTCGTGCCCATGCGGTCCATGAGCTGTTCTTTCGCCGGGATTTGCTTGCGGGCCTTGATCTGCTTGTTACCCAACCCCCCGTACAGGCCTTTATACCCGGCATCGTGGAAGATGCCGAACATGCGGTCCTGAACCCCGGCCTCGCGGGCGGCGCCGGAGAGTGCCTTGAACTCTTCCGACGTCTGCTTGCGCAGTTCCAGCCGCTCCATGTCCGCGGCCAGGGCGTCAGTCACCTCCTGCCGCCGTGCCTGGATCGCGAAATACTGCTGAGCCTCCGCGATCTCGGGTATCCGCGGATCGCCATTCTGGGCGATCAGGTAACAGGCGAACCGGGAGAGTTCATAGTCATCTCCCACCCGCTTGGCCCCTTTCCCGACGACGATCATTTTGCGCGCGCGCGCAAAATGATGGGCGGGGTCATTACCCGACTGCTGACAAGAGGTTATGGCTTTGTCAATCGCCTTCTGGAAGTTCCGCCACTGTTTGTATCCCAGCAGCGGATAAAGCTCTCGGGCCGTCCAGTATTCCGCCCCGTGTTGGTTGAGTTTCTTGGAGTCCTCGAACGCCTTGCGGGTGGGCACAGGCATGTTCTCTTCGGCCACAATTGGGCTCCTTGGTTACTGACGACAGGTCTGTAAATGCTCGCCCCGTTGCATGACCGAACTATACCAGTGCGCGCTCTTGGCTGCAAGGACTTCAAGAATCAACCTTTGTGCCCCTTGATGCTGGGCAGTAGACCTTGTGGCCGGTCGGGCGGTGACCGGCGGGACGGGTTCGCAGGCGATATTGGCTTTTTCGCGCCTCTTCTGTTCTCCCCGCAATGGTCGCCGTGGTAGAATCCCCCCTTCGTTCAGGGATTGACTGACTTCGTAAAAGGACTTACCGGATGGACGGCGCGCAGGTTGACTCGACGGGGGTGTACGTTCCCAAGATCGCCAACGAGCTGGGCCTGGCGGCCCGCCAGATCGCCGCGGCGGCGGAGCTGCTGGCCGCCGGCTCGACCGTGCCCTTCATCGCCCGCTACCGCAAGGAAGTCACCGGCGGGATGGACGAGGTGGCCATCATCGCCGTCCGCGACCGGCTCGAACAGCTCCGCGACCTCGACGCGCGCCGCTCCACCATCCTCAACAGCCTCACCGAGCAGGGCAAGCTCACCGACGAACTCAAGGGCAAGGTGCTGGCAGCGGAGACGATGGCTGTGCTGGAGGATATCTATCTGCCCTATCGGCCCAAGCGCCGCACGCGGGGCATGATGGCCAGGGAGAAGGGACTCGAACCGCTCGCCAACAGGCTCTTCGAGCAGGGCGAGATGGACGTGCAGGTCGAGGCGGCCGCATTCATCAGCGAGGAAAAGGGCGTCGCGTCGGCCGACGAGGCCCTGGCGGGCGCCCGCGACATCATCGCCGAATGGGTCAACGAGGACGCCGCCGCCCGCCAGGAGATCCGCGAGCTGTTCGCCCGCCGGGCGGTGCTCACGAGCAAGCTCGTCGCCGGCAAAGAGGTTGAAGGGGCCAAGTTCAAGGACTACTTCGACTGGTCCGAGCCGCTGTCGGCGGCTCCGAGCCACCGCATCCTGGCGGTGCGCCGCGGGGCGGAAGAGGGCGTCCTGAGCTTCCACATCGAGGTGGACGAGGACCAGGCGATCGCCCTGCTGGAGCGGCGGTTCGTGAAGGCGCCCACGCCGGCGGCTGCCCAGGTCCGCCAGGCGGTCAAAGACTCGTACAAGCGCCTGATGTCCGTCTCGATGGAGACCGACTCGCGCCTGGAGAGCAAGAAGCGGGCCGACGAGGAGGCCATCCGCGTCTTCGCCGCCAACCTCCGCGAGCTGCTGCTGGCCAGCCCCCTGGGCTCCAAGCGGGTGATGGCGATCGATCCGGGTTTCCGCACGGGCTGCAAGCTCGCCTGCCTGGACGCCACCGGCAAGCTGCTCTTCCACGACGTGATCTACCCCGTCGAGCCGGCCAACCGCGTCGAGGAGGCCGCCGCCAAGGTCAAGGTCCTCTGCGACAAGCTCCAGATCCAGGCCATCGCCGTCGGCAACGGCACGGGCGGGCGCGAGACCGAGAGCTTCCTCCGCTCGCTGGAGCTGCCCGGGCGCCCGCCGGTGGTCATGGTCAACGAGGCCGGGGCGTCGGTCTACTCGGCCAGCCAGGTCGCCCGCGAGGAGTTCCCCGACCATGACGTGACCGTCCGCGGCGCGGTGTCCATCGGGCGGCGCCTGATGGACCCGCTGGCCGAGCTGGTGAAGATCGACCCGAAGTCCATCGGCGTGGGCCAGTACCAGCACGACGTGGACCCCAAGGCGCTGAAGAAATCGCTGGACGACACGGTCGTCTCCAGCGTCAACGCCGTCGGCGTGGAGGTGAACACCGCCAGCAAGCAGCTCCTGAGCTACGTCTCGGGCCTGAGCGAGCGGCTGGCTGGCGCGATCGTCCGCCGCCGGGAAGAGAGCGGGCCCTTCAAGAGCCGGCGCGAGCTGACCAAGGTGACCGGCATGGGGCCCAAGACCTTCGAGCAGGCCGCGGGCTTCCTCCGCGTCCGCGAGAGCGACAACCCGCTCGACGCCAGCGCCGTCCACCCCGAGAGCTACGGCGTGGTCGAGCGGATGGCCGGCGACCTCAAGTGCACCGTCGCCGACCTCATCGCCCGGCCGGACCTGCGCCAGCAGCTCGACCTCAAACGTTACGTCGACGACAAGATCGGTATGCCCACGCTGACGGACATCGTCGCCGAGCTGGCCAAGCCCGGGCGCGACCCGCGAAAGCAGTTCGAGGCCTTCCAGTTCGCCGACGTCAAGGAACTCAAGGACCTTTCGCCCGGCATGAAGCTGCCCGGCATCGTCACCAACGTCACGGCCTTCGGGGCGTTCGTGGACGTGGGCGTTCACCAGGACGGGCTGGTCCACGTGAGCGAACTGGCCGACCGGTTCGTCAAGGACCCCGCCGAAGTCGTCAAGGTCCAGCAACAAGTGACGGTTGTGGTGATGGCCGTCGATCTGGAACGCCACCGCATCAGCCTGTCCATGAAGTCCAGCCCCGGCCAAAAGCCCGTGCGGACAAGCGGACAGGGACAAGGCCAAACGCACGGCCAGACCGCCCCCGCGTCAGCCTCCCCCGCCGGCCCTAAGAACGCCCCGGGCAAAGCCAGCCCCGGCGGACCCAGCGCCGGGAAAACCGGCCCAGGCTCCAACAGAAACGCCCCGCCCCCGCGCCGCGATGCCGGCGACCCCAACAACCCGTTCGTGGACTTCTTTAAGAACCGACAGGTGAAGAAGTAGATCACCAACAGCCACACAACGCCTTCGAACGTGAGGGCGTCCCAAGCTCCGCCCCCAAAGGGGGTTGTTCCCTTGGGGGTGTACGTCGTAAGGCGGCCGTGATGGTGGAGGAGATAATGAGATAGTCAGGGAGCAACGCGCCGATGAGTGCAGAGATGCTCCGTGAACTCGGCGAATATAACTTCTGTTCCGGACACCGATGTATCCGCATACCAGACCTGATCTATTCCGGGCGGCAGGGCCTCTGGATAGGCGGCCTGGATTGCATCGAGCAGAATGCAGCCGTTCATATTGATCATATCGTTACTCTCCAGCAAGAGGACCGTCGTCTTCTTCGGATGATACTTGGCGAGTTTGTGGACCTTCGGGGTAAGTTGCTTTCGAAGCCTATCTGCGAATTTGGTATCAGTAGGTGCAATGATCTGAAACAGTATATTAGGCGGACGATCACTCGCTTTCCTCGCGATTAGTCCGAACGGCACACCCGGTATGGCTCCTTCATCGATTGAATGACGCCCGTCGGAGAGACTTGGTGCTATGGTCACAATCCAGTCCTTCAACGCCGTTCGGATTGCCGACCAGTCCTGCCCCACTTTGATAGCGGACTGCTGGATAGTGATTCTCAAGCGGAACGGAACCTTGCCCTTCAGCTCGTTACGAATGTCTCCGATGAAAGACGTGAAGTGAGCGGAAGTCTTGCGCTGCTTCTCAACAGTGTCAATGCTGGTGTGCTCGATCGCAAAATGCCCGGCAATTGCGTCGATGTCAGGCGTCTTTCGGTTCACTTGATCCGGCCACCGGTTGACCTTGAGGCCCGGATGTCCGTGTGTTCTCAGATACACGACAAACGCTTTGACCACTTGGATTCCTGGATCTGTCATATTGCGGCCAGTCTTACTTTCCAAAGGGATGGTATCAGGCCCCTCTTCTACCCCATAATAACGGTACTTGCCTAAATAAGGAACCCGAGTAGCAGGAGTCCTCACAGACAGACCGCTTCTTCTTTCCTAACTCCGAACCCATAGAAGCAGCAAATCAGCGTTTCTTCTTGTAGAAGTCGATGTACCACTGCACGCGGTCGGTCCCGCAGTGCGTGCAGACGTCCTTGGGCTCCTGGCCCTGAGCGAAGACAGGCATGACGGTGCTGGGATCCTTGCCTTCAGCCTTGGCAGCGGCCTTGGCCTCGTCGAAAGCCTTGGCGTTGGCGACCATCATCTCCGACAAATAGTACTTGCCGCACTTGGGACACTTGGTCTGCATCAGGCAGGATTCCTTCTTGCCGCACTTGGGGCAGTCCACCTGCAACAGGCCCATTTCGGGCATCAGGGCAGTAGCGATGATCTTCTCCATCTCCTTGCCCGACTTGGTGAACTCGAAATTGCAGGCGGTGCACTGGAAGTTGAGTTCCCCGTCAAGGGCCGCGACGGAGTCCTTTGCCTGCAGGAGTTCCACCATGACCCCGATCGCCCGCGGGATAAGGTCCTCCACCGGCTTAACGGCCAGCAGAACCGTCTTTTCATCCCTGCTTACCTCTATGATTTCCCGCAGGTTCTTGCCTGGCGGCGAACTGACTCTCTCCACCTCCTCGACCATTTGTCTGGCGAACTCCTCCTCGGCGAACGCTAGGCGCACCTGCCCGAGCGCCTGGCCGTTCGGAGACACCCAGCCGGCTACCTTCTCGGGCGCATTCTTCCCGGCGAATTTCAACGTCCCAGCCCCCCAAAGGGGCGCAGAGGTATTCACGTCGGCCAGCGCGCTTCGCAGGTAGTCGTTCCCGCCCTGGCCAAGCCGGGCTACGAACTCGTCGGTCAGGAGCTTCGGGGAGCCCGTGACCAGATATCCCTTGGGAACATCCTTCGCCTCGCCCCCATAGATGATCCGCACACGGTCTGCGTAGTCATATCGTCCATTCCCGGTCTTCTTCACCGGGGGGGTCCACCCGGTGATGGTCGTCACGACGCCCTGGAACTCCTTCGGCGTCAGGTCCGTCCGAGCGACCGTGATGTAGGGCAGGTCTGCCCTCGTGTCCAGGAAGAACATGTCGAACGTTTCAACGCGCCGGTAGAATTTCTCAATGTCATCGAGGTTCATCTGCGGCGGAAGGCCCAGTTTCTCGCGGTTCTTCCTTATGGACGTGAAGATTTCATCCACGATTGGTGCGACATCAATGTGAATAACCCCTTGGGCATCCGGCGGGGCGAGGCTAAGTGCTCTGGTGATCGGCCCTTCTCGGCTATTTCCCACTATCCATAGGCCTGAGCCGACGATTATCGCCACCGCGAGCAATCCCACCAGGCATAATGCCACAATCTTGCCTACGCCCTTCTTGCGTTGTGGCACGGTGCAGACGTGTTTACAGAGCGGGCACTGGTCCTGCTGTCCCGCCATCGAAGGCGGGCTTTCCAGCGTGGCCCTGCACCTCTCGCACTTGTATCGAATCATCACGGCACCCCGGTTGCGAACCCGCCTGTCGGCAGCCTGCCTGCCGGAGGCAGGGCAGGTCTTGGGCGACTTCTCTGACGGCAGGGCGAGTACGTGCATTAAGTGTCGTAATTGTACCGCCCGGCAGTTTATAGGGCAATGCACCCGGAGAGATTATCCGAACAAAATCCGACCATTCAGGTATGCCGCGAGGTTGGTTGCGTTCATGCTTTCTGGTGCAGGGCATCCTGATTGACGCTTTGTTTTCGAGACTCCCCCGGCCCCGTGCCTTGGTGGTCGCCACATTTCCGTGACGCAAGCCTGCGCCATCTGAACCCCCATAGGGGTGTCTTTGAAAGCCCAGGGCGAGGCCCGCAGGGTTGAGCCCTGAGCTTGCGGCCGGGTTACGCGGAGCCCCAGCGGGGCGTCTTGGGCTTTCTGTCGAGCGCGGTGCCCAACCCTCAAGACGCCCCTTAGGGGCTGGGATTCTCGCGCACCGACACCCAGGGCTTCCTTCGGTCGCCCTGGGCTCTCCAAGACGCCCCCAAGGGGCTATTCATAGTCCACCGTTCACAGTCCGCGGTGCTGCTTGTCCTGCGGGGTGAATCAACCGTTCGCATGAACCAGCGCGCGACCAACTGGCAAGAAGCTGTGGAGAATAACCGGGGCGGGGGGTGAGTCCTCGCATATGCTCCATCGAGTCACAACACTTAGCGCACACCGTACGATCACTTTGCGCGCGCAATATGATCCGGGGCGTGGTGAATCTCTGTGATCTCTGTGCCCTTTGTGGTGGGCTGTTTCGTCCGCGTCACCGCGTCGCCGGTCGGCCGGTGACTTCAACGTGCGTGGGGCGGTCGATCAGGCCCTTGAGGACGAACAGGACCGAGCCGTCGTCCAGGGGCGTCACGTCGCGGATGAGCAGGCCCTCGCTGTTGACCGCGACCTTGCCCTCCCACTTTCCGATGATGCGGAAGATGGGGTCTCGCAGCCCGCCGGCGGGGGGGGTGAGGGCGAAGCGGCAGTGACCGGCGGGGTCGGCGGCGAGCACGTAGCAGCCCTGGGTCTCGTCGAATCCGTCGCGGTCGAGGTCGCCGGGGGCGTCGGCCTTGGCCCCCATGGTCTGGCGGATGACTCCGTGGTCGAGATAGTTGGCCCGGACCTGTTTGCCTTCGGGGGTTTCGGGCGTCCAGAGGAAAGCCCAGCGGGCGATCGGGCCGCCCAGACCCTGGGATCGGATCTCGGCGGTCTCGCAGCCGCCGGTCTCGGCGGTGCCGGCCAGGGCCACCGTCGCGAAGGGCGCGATGCGGACGGCGGCGATGTCGGCGCCGCCGGCGTTGTTGATCTCCACGAAGGTGGCCCAGCGTCCGTCGGCGTAGAAGGTGTACTCCCAGCGGATCTGGCGGATGGCGAGGTTGGCCCATTCGCCCGGGCGCAGGGGGAAGAACCACGTGTTGGCCAGTCGGACGCGGGCGGGGTTGAGTTCGAGCACGTCCACCACTCCCACGCGGAGGTCGCCCATGCCCGCGAGGGTCTCGTCGGCGCCCATGGGTTGTCCCATGGCGACCACCTGGACGCGGTGGTTGGCCGCTCCGCCCAGGCGCCACAGTCCGTCGGCGCCCTGGCTGAGCAGGACCGGCTGGGGGAGCTTGCCGCCGGTCAGGGCGTAGTTGAGCCCGGTCTTGACCAGCTTCATGCCCGCGGGCGCGGGCTGAAGCGGGCGGGTGTTGTTGATGAGCATGATGTCGTCGACGTTGAACCGCACGGGCGTGTCGACGTGGGCGAAGCCGATGCGGACCTCGCGGACCGAGGCGATCTCGAAGTTGGGCACGCCGGCCAGTCGCTGGATGTCGACCAGCACGGTGTTCCACCCGGGGCGGACCAGGGCGGCGTGGCTGCGCCACCGGGCGCGGTCGCTGGCCAGCGTCACGTGCAGGTCGTCGCGAAGGCTCTCGCAGTAGATGGCCAGGCTCAGCAGCGTGTAGCCGCGGAAGTCGTGGACCTGGGGCTTGAAGACCAGCTCGGCGTTGGGGGCGGCGGTCACTTCCAGCGCGCCAGCGCCGGTGCGGGTGATGTTGAGCACGTAGGAGCGGGCGCCCTCGGCCCCGGCCGGGCCGATGCTGAAGAGGCGGAGCTGGTCCTGCCCGCCGGGCCCGCCGGGGATGTTCTCGAAGTCGGCCAGCGAGAGGAAGTCGCCGGTGACCGTTTCGGGGTAGGCCCGGGCCTGCTGGACGGGCAGGGGGTCCATGCCGGGCAGGGCGGGCCCGCCCGGCGAGGCGGGCCGAGAGGCGCGATCGCAGCCGACCCCGGCCAGGGCAACCAGCGCCAGCAGCGGAAGAGAGATCGTCTTCATGGCAGGACGAGTATACAGCGCCGCCCGCCAAGACCAAGGAGGTTGTGGCGCCGGCCGGGACAAAACGACGGGAGCTACAGGACCGGTCGGTCCCATAGCTCCCGTTGCCTGCCTGGCCGTCAGCGACCGCCGGGCTACTTGGCCTGGTTCTCGGGCGACTCGGGCGTCGTGATCCGCTGGACGAGTGCGGCCTTGAAGCCCATCAGCAGCGGGCTGGCCATGGCGATCGACGAATACGTGCCGAACAGGATGCCCGCCAGCAGGGCGTAGTTGAACGAGTGGATGCCGCTGCCGCCCCAGATGTACATGATCAGCACCACCAGCAGGGTCGTGCCGGAGGTGAGGATGGTGCGGCTGAGGGTCTGGTTGATCGACAGGTTGATGACCGGCGCGGTGACCACCGAGAGCTTGCCGCGGTTCTCGCGGATGCGGTCGAAGACGACGATGGTGTCGTTGACGCTGTAGCCGACGATGGTGAGCAGGGCGGCGATCATGGTCAGGTCGATCTTGAAGGAGTCGATGCCCAGCAGGGGGCCGACGAAGGTGGCGTGCAGCCAGCCGGAGACGGCGACCAGGCCGGTGACGATGGTGATGTCGTGGATGAGGCAGATGACGGCGGCCAGACCCCATCGGGCGGAACCGAACCGCAGCCAGAGGTAGACGATGATGGCCAGCCAGCTCAGGGCGACGGCGAAGCCGGCGCGGACGGCGGTCTCGCCCGCGATGGCGGGGTCGAAGTTGGTGGCGATCATGGCCTCTTCGCGGGTGAGGGCGTCGTTGAGGATTTCCTTCTCGCCCTGGGCGAACTGGTCCCAGCCTTCCTGTCGCTCGACGGCGGCGGGCTCAGAGGGGCGGACCAGGATGGCGAAGGAGCTGAAGCCCTTGTTGCCGGAGACCGTGAGCCCGCGGATCTCGGTGGGGTTGTTCATATGGGCCAGGCGGTCCGGCTGGAGTCGCATGTCGCGGACGCGCTGTCGCAGGTCCACCTCGGTCATGGGCGGGTCGATCTTCTGCACGACCATGAGCACGCCGTTGCGGTAGTCCTCCAGCAGGTCGTGCATGGGCGAGGCCTCGATGGGCTGGATCTTCCAGGTCCCGGTGTCGGGCAGGGTGATGCCCAGCTCCTTGACGGCCTGCCCGGCGACGACCTCAAAGCCGCTGCGCCCCACGCGGCGGTCGAGGGCCTCGCCGTAGGCCTGGCGGGTGATCTGGCGGATCGTGTCCACGTGCGTCTCGGTGGTGGTGATCTGGAACATCGTGTTGGGCAGGTTCTCTTCGAGGTCCTCGCGGGCGAGGCTGCCCTTGTTCTGCTTGTCCACCAGGCGGAAGAACTCCCCGTTGAGGCCCTGGGTCTTCCATTCGGCCTGGCTGATCGAGCCGTTCTTGTCGCTGTCGTAGGTGGCCAGGTACTCCTGGGCCTGGTTGGGGTTGATGCGGGCCTCGACGCGGGCGGTGGACAGCAGCTTTTCGTGCTGGCCCTTGGCGGCCTGGTCGCGCAGGAGCTGTTCGACCAGGCGGTCGTTGGGCAGTTGCCCGTTGAGGATGGCGTCGTCCTTGAGCTTGATCACCGCCTGGGTGCCGGCGGAGAACTCGATGCCCCAGATGCTCATGGTCGGCGTGGCGGTCTGCCAGGCGATCGAGCCGATGCCCAGCACCAGCATGGCGCCGCTGACGGCGTAGAAGATGAACCGCTTGTTCATCCAGGCCACCTTGGGCACGCGGATGAACTGGAGCATGAACAGGGGGCGCTTGACGATGTTGTGGTCCAGCAGGAACTGGAAGATCCAGCGGGTGATGAACACGGCCGTGAACAGGTTGAACACGATGCCGAGGCCCAGGGTGATGGCGAAGCCGCGGACTTCCTCGGTGCCGACCCAGCCCAGGATGGCGCAGGTGATCAGCGTGGTGAGGTTGCCGTCGAAGATGGCGCTGAAGGCCCGCTCGTAGGCGTTCTTGAGGGTCATGCGGACGGACTGGCCCTTGGCCTGCTCCTCGCGCAGGCGCTCGAAGATCAGCACGTTGGCGTCGACGGCCATGCCGATCGACAGGATGACGCCCGCGATGCCCGGCAGGGTGAAGACGGCGTTGAGCCAGCTCATCGTCCCCAGGATGAAGATGATGTTGAGGGCGAGGGCCAGGTCGGCCAGCGCGCCCGAGAGCATGTAGTAGACGGCCATGAACACCAGGATGCCGACGAGCCCCCACACGCCGGCCCGCAGGGCCATCTGGAGGTTGATGGCGCCCAGGGCGGGCCCGAAGGTGGACTCGCTGACGGGCTCGGGGTTGAGGCGGGCGGGCAGCGAGCCGGCTTCCAGGGTGCGGACGAGTTCGGCGACCTCTTCCTCGGTGAATCGCCCCTCGATGATGCCGCTGTCGCTGATGCGGGCGCGGATGACCGGGGCGGAGTACACTTCGTTGTCGAGGAGGATGGCCATGTGCTTGCCGATGTTCTCGCCGGTCAGGCGGGCCATCAGCTTGGCCCCTCGGGGGTCGAGGGTGAAGCCGACGGCGGGCCGGCCCCGGTTGTCGACGTCGCGCCGGGCGCTGAGCGACCAGCCCTGCTCTCCGAGCTGGCGGAGCATCATGTATCCGGGCTGGTTGGCCAGCAGGACGTATCTCTGCCCGCCGGCGTCGGTGGCGGTGACCAGGCCCTGGAACGACTCCTCGTCGCCGGAGATGGGGAACCACAGGAAGGGCTCGTTGCGGCGTTGGAGGGCCTCGGGGCCTTCCTCGTAGAGCGCCCGCTTGTAGCGTTGGACGGTGTCGCGGCTGACCTCGGGCTCGGTCCCGGCGCCGTCCTTGGTGGACATGGGGGCGATGCGGAACTCCAGCACGCCCGCCTTGGCGATGAGGCGCTTGAGGTCGGCTGGGTCGTCGAGGCCCTGGCGGGCGTCAATCCACTGGCGGTAGCGGTCGACCGTCTCCTGGATCTGCTCCTTGCGATGGGGGTGCTCGTCGATCAGGCGGCGCAGGCCGGACTCCATGACCGCCTGTCGCAACTCGCGCTCGGACTTGACGATCTGCTCGCGGGGCGAGACGTATTGTCGCAGGACGTTGTTGAGGCGCTGGACGTTGAGGTTGGTCTTTTCGACGGCCTCGCGGGCGGCGTTGTAGCGGCGCAGGGCCTCGAGGGTGCGGGTGCGGTCGTCGCCCGCGCGGGCGGCGGACAGCTCGTCGTGGCTCTGGGCCAGCGTCTTGAGCTTGGCGCCCAGGTCGTCGCTGCCGCGGGCGTAGCGCTGGATGAGTTCCTGTCGCAGTTCGCCGGAGGCGGCCTCGATGCGCCGCATCTCGCTGCGCTGGATGTTGCCCGCCTCGATCTTGTCGACGACCTCGAGGTAGGCGTTCTTGGCCTGCTGGACCTCTTCCTTGCCGGCGGGCATGCGCACTTCGATGCGGTTTCGGCCCAGGGGGCGCCACTCGATATTGAGCAGGCCCTGGGGGTCGATGCGGCGCTTGAGGATGTTGATGATCCGCGGGGCCAGATCGCCGAGGTCGCTGCCCTCGCGCAGGTTCTCGATGTTGTTTCGCACGCGATCGAGGCGTTCCTGGAGGTCCTTGCGCGTGGCGTCGTCGGCGCCCTGGGTGAGATCGTTCTCCAGGCGTTGCTGCACGTCCTGGAGGCGCAGGATCTCGGTCTGGTTGGTGCGGATCTCGAAGGTCAGGCTGTGCCCGCCCCGCAGATCGATGCCCTGACGCAGGCCCTTGCCCCAGAACACCTGGTACGCGCAGAGCACGACCATCAGGAGGACGATGGCAAACTTCAGCAACAGGTTCTTCGCGTTCATGTTGGTCCCAGCATAATACGCGCCACTGCGCGACGGCCGATTCCGGTCCCTCCCACGCTCGGGAGGGAATCCGACCATTCTACCCGAAACGCCCCACGGAGCAAGCGTTTATAGCGGCATGGGAGCCATGGCAGCCAGGGGAGCTATGGTGGGCGGTCCCACAGCTCCCATGACTCCCATAGCTCCCATGGTGTACAAGCACGTCCGATCCCGCGGAAAATCCCCGCAAGGGGCCTAGCGCTTCGTCGGCGGCTGGATGCTCACCGCCTGGGCCTGGTCGCCCCGGCGGACGAGCAGATTGACCGCCTGGAGCGGCTTGGTCCGTATCGCGGTATCCAGGATGTTCTCGAAGGCGGCGACGGTCTTGACCGGCTGATCGTTGATGGTGGTGATCAGGTCGCCGGGTCGCAGCCCGCCGGCGGCGGCGGGGGAGTTCTGGGCCACCAGCATGACCACCAGCCCGTCGGCCTTGGCGGCCTCGCTGGTCGAGAGGTACTGGTCCATGATGACCTTGTCGCGGACGATGAAGCCCAGCGCGCGGGCGACGTAGCGGGCGGCCTCATGAGGCTGCTCGGGCATGGCCCCCAGCTTGATCTTCAGGTCCTGGGTCTTGCCGGCCCGCAGCACCGTGAGGGTGACGTTCTGGTCGGGCTTCATCCGGAACAGGTTGCGGACGAAGTTGTCGCGGACCAGTTCGGGGGTGGCCATCTGTTCCAGCGGCTGTCCGTCGACGGCGACGACGATGTCGCGGTCCTTGAGTCCGGCGGCGGCGCCGGGCTGGCCCTCGACGACGCGATCGATCTCGACCGCGGGGCGGTCGAGCTTCATCACGTCGGCCAGGTCCTTGGTGATGGCCTTGAAGGCGGCGGCCCCGATCCAGGGCAGGCGGGCGATGCTGCCGCCCCGGGGCGGATCGCGCAGGACGCTGACGAATTCCTCGACGGGCAGGAAGTAGGCGGTCTCCTGCTGTCCGGACATGCGGATGAGGTTGGACCGCCCGTTGGCGTCAAAGACCTGGAAGACCGACGGGAGCTGCCGCCCGACGATGCCGATGGCCCGCCCGTCCATGGCGAAGACGGGGGAGCCCGGGACGGTCAGGTCGCCGCCGGTGACGCGGACCATCTCGCCCGGCACGCGGATGCGGGCCGAGACCGCTGCGGTGCCGAGGTAGGGCATGTTGCCCAGATCGGCCGGCAGCAGGCCCACCGACACCACCGGCTGCCCGACGGCCAGCGGGGCCTTGGGCGCGAAGCGGACGACCTTCCACGTGTGCTGCTCGGTAGCGCGGATGAAGGCGATGCCCGTGGCCGGGTCGATCCCTTCCAGGGCGGCCTTGAGGGTCTTGCCCGGGATGCCGGGCAGGGTCAGGCGGAAGTCCTTGAGCGTTTTGATCCGCACGTCGCCCGACAGGGCGATGGTCATGAACACCCCGGTGGGATCGATGCAGATGGCCTGACCGCTGACGGTCCGCTCAGCCAGCTCGTCGTCGATCGTACAACTGAAGGTGGCCAGGGCACCCGAGGCCTCGTCCACGATCTCGGTGAGGGACTTGGCCTGGGCCCACGAGCTGACCGGGGCGGCCAGGCACAGTGCAATCAGCGCTACCAACGTCTTGTTCATTTTGGCTCCTCTGTCCCCAAGGGACGGTTCTGAATGTGTCGCATCCTCTTTGCCGCACCGTCTAGTCGTTCTTGCCTCTCCTGGCGGTCTTTCCCTCCGCACCCGACAAGGCCGCCCGCTGGGCCCAACCGGGCCCGGCGGAGGCGGGAAACCGCTTCAACGCCAGGAACAGTACAATTCCGGCACCTGCCATCACGACCGACGTGTACTGATTGTGAGTCAGGACGCCTTGCAGCAGGTTATGAGGATTATCGTCACGAATGGACTCGAGGATAAATCTTGTGACGGGGTAAAGAATCAACAGGAGGGCAAAAACCTGCCCCTCGCGAGTTCGAAGGCGGTAGAACGCGGCCAGAATGCCCGCCAGCAGCAGCGCGTTGACCAGCGCCAGGAGTTGGGCGGGCTTGACCTTGTGCGACCACTGGTGGGCGGCCAGCTCGTACAGGTCGCTCTGGAGCCAGGCGTTGGCGGCCTGTGTCTCGGCCGGCTCGAGCGCGCCGTTGACGTTCGCGTCGAAGCGGTGGCGCAGGGACTCCAGGCGGGCGGCGAGGTATTCGCGGGCCTCGCCCAGGTTCAGGTGGGCGTCGCCGTTGCGGTCGAACATCATCGCTTCCGTCCACGACTCGCTGCCTCGGAGGAAACCGCCGGCCGACTGGAGCCCCCGCTCCCACTCCTCCTGCGAGACGCGCGCATCAGGCCCGGCCAGGTCGTGGAAGCCCTTCTCGACCCGGTCCGCGGGCGCCAGCAGCGTGGCCATCTGGTCGCCCTGGAGCCGGGCGTGGAACTCCCGCGGCAGGCGAAGGCGGTCGCCCAGCAGCATCAGCCGGGCGTCGGGCTGGATCTGGTTGCGCTGGTACTGGTGGCTGTAGACCGGCGAGGGGCCCTCGGTGCTGTCGGCGAACGGGCCCGGCGAGGACGAGAGCTTCACCAGCGGCTGGGAGTACAGCGGGAAGCGCATCCCCAGCGCGTCGTGTTCGGAGGTCTGCCCGCCGTAGCAGCAGCCGTTGAGCAGGCAGCCCGCCCGCCCGAAGGCCAGGCCCACCATCAGGCTGACCGCCACGATGTCCAGATACCGGCGCAGCGGGACCTTCTTGTACCACAGGAAGAGGACGACCAGCAGGCTGGCCAGGATCACCCCGCCGTAGTAGATCAGTCCCCCGGAGGTGACGTTGAGCATGGCCCCCATCAGGTTGGTGCTGGAGGCGAACTGGTCCCAGTGCTGGATGACGTAGGCGACGCGCGCCCCGATCACCCCGCCGGCCAGCGCCAGCAGCCCGCAGTGCAGGATGACGTCCGGGCTCTCGCCCGAGCGCCTCGCCCGCCACTGGGCCAGGTAGATGGCCGTCAGAAACCCCAGGACCATCATCAGCCCGTAGCCGTACACCTGGAGGGGCAATCGCCCGCCCAGCACCTCGAAGTATCCGAAATCCACAATGATCTGACGCATGGATATTGACCATTGACCATTGATCATCGACCCTTGCACATTGAAGCCCGGCCGACTCGCACGCGCCGCCGCGAGCCTCTCTTCAACGGTCAACTGTCAATTGTCAATGTTCAATCTTCTTGAAGGTCCGGTTGTCTTGGCCGATCAGGACGATCTGCGCCTGAAGGGTCCTGGCCTCTTCGGGTGTTACGTACGCGAAGGCCATGATGATCACCAAATCTCCGACGGTGACCAGGCGGGCGGCCGCCCCGTTGATGCAGATGACGCCGCTGCCCCGCGGTCCGGGAATGACGTAGGTCTCGAAGCGCGCGCCGTCGGTGAGATCGGCCACCAGGACGCTCTCGCCGTGGACCAGCCCGCTGGCGTCCATCAGGTCCTCGTCGATGGTGATGGACCCGATGTAGTCAACGGACGCCTCGGTGACCGTGGCGCGGTGGATTTTGCTGCGCAGTACTTTCAGAAACATGGTCTCTCGCAGGTCAGCGGGCCCCGGAGGGCCCGCGACGGCTAAAGCGCTGTATTCTACCGATCCGGGCGAGCGGCGTCCACCCGCATGTTGTCGATCAGGCGCGCGCGGCCCAGGCGCACGGCCAGCAGCACCTGGACCGGGCGATCGACGGTGTCCACGTCGGCCAGGCTGTCGGGGTCGACAATCTGGATGTAGTCGATTCGCCCGTCCGGCGCCCGTCGGGCCAGGTGCTCGCGCATGGCCTGGGCGATCCGCCCGGCCGACCGCTCCCCCTGCCCGGCCAGCCGCCCGGCCAGCAGCAGCGACTCGTGCAGGGCAACTGCCTGGGCCCGCTGCCCGCCGGACAGGTAGCGATTGCGGCTGGACATCGCCAGCCCGTCCGTCTCGCGGACGGTCGGGCAGACGACGACCTCCAGCGGGAAGTTCAGATCGCCCGCCATCCGCCGCAGGATCGTGGCCTGCTGGTAGTCCTTGGCCCCGAAGAGCGCCTGGTCCGGCTGGACGATGTTGAACAGCTTGGCCACGACGGTGCAGACGCCCTCGAAGTGGCCCGGGCGGCTGGCCCCGCAGAGCGTGCCGCTCAGGGAGGGCACGCTGACGACCGTCAGCGATGGCGGGTCGTACATCTCCGCCGGCTGGGGCATGAACGCGACGGCGGCGCCGCTGCGGGCGCACGCCTCCAGGTCCGCCTCGGGCGAACGGGGATAGCTGGCGTAGTCCTCGCCGGGGCCGAACTGCGTGGGGTTGACGAAGATGGAGACCACGACGAAGCCGCACCGCTCGCGGGCGGCGCGGATGAGGCTCTCGTGCCCGGCGTGCAGGGCCCCCATGGTGGGCACCAGGGCGACGCTCAGGCCGTCGGCGCGGGAGCGGGCCACGCGGGCGCGAATGTCGGCGATCGTTTCGGATACGGGGCAGGTCATGTCGGACCTCGTACTCTGGTTCTACAGGTTCAGGCGACGGCGGACGTCCTGGACCACCTCCGCCAGGACGTCGCTGCGGCGCAGGTCGCGGACGCCGGCGTCCACCGTCAGCACGGGGCAGTCCAGGGCCGGCACGATCCGATCATACTCCCGCCGCATCCGCCGAAGGAAGTCCACGGTCATCACCGTTTCGAAGCGCCGCCCCCGCCGGGCGATCCGCTGCAGCAGGGCCTGCTCCGCCGCGTCCAGGTGCACCACCAGGTCCGGCGGCTGGATCATCCCTTCCACCCGGTCGGCCAGGCGGCGGTAGACGGCCAGTTCCTCGCCCGCCAGGCTGTGAAGGGCATAAAGGGCGTCCTGGCAGAAGCCGTAGTCGCTGACCGCCAGCCCGCAGGCGGGCCAGTTGTCTCGCGAGAGCTGCCCCGCCCGCGAGAATAGAAAATAGAGCTGGCTGGGCAGGGCCAGTTCCGGCCGGCCCAGGTACGAGGCAGCCAGGAACGGGTTGCCCGCGTAGTCCTCGCGGATCAGGCCTCCGCCCAGCTCGCCGGCCAGCGCCTCGGCCAGCGTCGTCTTGCCGGCGGCGGGGGGGCCGATGATGCTGATCAGGTTGGCGCCGGCACTGGCCAAGGCTTCGCTCCCACGTCGGGTTTCGGATGTCGGTCTCTCAGCGGCCCGGCCGGTCCAGCTCGCGCAGCAACTGGCTCATCGTCTTGCCCAGCACCGGATGTTCCAGGTCCGGCGCGAGTTGGGCCAGTCCTTCCAGCACGAACTTCCGCAGGTGCAGCCGGGGGTGCGGGATGGTCAGGTCCGGCTCGTTCACCACGTGTCGGCCGACCAGCAGGATATCCAGGTCGCAGGTTCGCGGCCCCCAGCGGACCTCTCGGGCGCGGTCGCGCCCCAGCGAGCGTTCGATCTGCTGGAGCGTCCGCAGCAACTGCGCCGCGTCCAGCGAGGTGGCGATCTCGGCCACGGCGTTGAGGTATTGCGGTTGGCCCGGCGGGCCTCCCACCGCCTCGGTCCAGTACAATCGGGAGAGGCGCCGTACGCGGACGCCCGGTGCGGCGTCCAGTTGTGCCAGGGCCTGGCGCAGGGTCGCCTCGACGTCGGCGACGTTCCCGCCCAGCGCGATGTAGGCGACGGTCTCGGACATGGGTGCGTCCACCGGCAGGGGGCCGGACGACACGGCGGACGAATCCGGGCCGCCGATTGTCCGTCGGGTTCGACAGGCCTCTGCCTAGTTCTCCCGCAGGCGCAGGCCGTACTCGGCCAGCCGCTCGCGGACCTCGTTGAGGCTGGTCTGTCCGAAGTTGCGGCAGGCGAGCAGTTCGCCTTCGCTGTGCTGGGTCAGGTCGCCCAGGGTGCTGACGTTGAGGGTATCCAGGGCCTTGCGGGCCCGCACCGACAGTTCGACCTGATCCAGGGGAATGGCCATCGCCCCGGCGTCCTGGCTGGGCGGCGCGGGCGGAGGGGCCTCGGGGATCGCCAGTTCGACGCCCTCTTCGAGGGCCTGCCCCAGCCGCAGCCCCTTGGCTCCCAGCATGTCCTTGATTTCCTTCAGCGAGGTCTCGCCGAAGTTTTTGTAGCCCAGCAGCTCGGCCTCGGTGGTGCGGACGAGGTCGCCCAGCGTGCGGATGTTCATCTTCTTGAGGCAGTTGCGGGCCCGCACCGACAGCTCGAAGTCCGTCACCGGGATGTCCAGCACGGCGTTGCGCCGGGCGATCCGCTTGGCCTGGTCCTCGTCATAGTACATGTCCTTGGACGCCTCGACGTCCTTGACGAACAGCCTGGCCCGCGGGTGGTTGGGATCGGCCGACAGCAGCCGCTTCAAGCACGCGATCGCCCGGTCGTACTGCCCGTCGTCCTCCAGCAGGACCGAGAGGTTGATCAGGGCGTTGGCGTGCACGGGGGGCTGGTTGAGGCACTCCTGGTACAGCTCGGCCGCGGTCGCCTCGTCGCCGTGCAGGTCGTTGAAGTAGGCCAGGCGGAACGTCGCCTCGCCGTGGTTGGGCTGGATCGCCCGGGCCTTGTCGTAGGCCTCGACCGCCTGGTCGTGGAAGCCCTGCAGTTCGTACACCAGCCCGCGGACGTACTGGTACTCCGCGTCGGAGCCCAGCTTGGAGCCCAGGCCCTTGAGGCTGGCCTCGGCGGCGTCAAGCTGCCCGGCCAGGGCCTGGCACTCGGCGATGCGGACGGCGGAGGCCTGCTCGTTCCAGCCGCGGGACTGGGCCTTGCGGAACTCGTCGGCCGCCTTGTCGAAGCGCCCGAGGTTCTTGAGGCACATCGCCTGGAAGTAATGATTGTCCTTGTTGTCGGTCGCCTGGGCGAGCACCTCCAGGGCCGGGCGGAAGCGGCAGAGCATGAAGCGGGCGATGCCCACCTTCAGGGCCGGCGCTCCGCTGGGCTGCGGATGGGCGGCTTCCAGTTGCCCCAGGATCGCGCCGAACTTGTCCACCGCGTCGTTCCGCGAGTACAGGTTCTGGATGAGCGCCTGGTAATCGTCGTGGTTCCACGTGTCCTTGGCCACAATGGCCTCGATCGTATCGACCGCAGTGTTTTCCATAGTTTTCATCTTCCTCGTCGGCTGGTGGCGTCCGCGCAGCAGACTGTTGGTAGGGCGCGGCAAGTCGGGTATTATAACACGGTCGCCGGGGCAATCAATCCCCGTTTGCGGCCCGGGATGTTACGCCATGAGCACCGACAGCGCCAAGCGCGTTTACCTCGTCGTCAATCCGCACAGCGGCTACGGCGGGCACCTGCACTCCCTGAACGGGATTCGCCAGGCCGCGCGCGCGGCGGACATGCCGCTGGTGGAGTACACCACGCGCGGGCCCGAGGACGCCACCCGGTACGTCCGCACCATCGCCCGCAGCGCCCGCGCCGTCATCGTCTGGGGCGGCGACGGGACCGTCAACGAAGTGGCGGCCGGGCTGGCCGGCAGCGACGTGCCCATCCTGCCTTGCCCCGCCGGCACGGAGAACCTGCTGGCCAAGGAACTCCGCGTCCCGGGCGACCCGTACAAGATCGTCCAGGTCGTGCGGGCCGGACGCGTCGTCGACTGCGACATGGGCCTGATCAACGGGCGGAGCTTCATGCTCATCATCGGCGTGGGGTTCGACGGCGAGGTCGTGCGCCGGCTGGCGGCCGGCCGCACCGGGCACATCAGCCACCTGAGCTACTTCTGGCCCATCTGGCGGACGTTCTGGGAGCACGACTTCCCGCGCATGAGGATCGTCGCGGACGGGGAGGAGATCTTCAACGACTACGGGCTGGCGTTCATCGGCAACATTTCCCGCTACGCCGTGGGCCTGCGCATCTGCCGCGACGCCCGCTACGACGACGGCCTGCTGGACCTGGTCGTCTTCGGCTGCCGGGAGCAGACCGCCCTGGTCCTCCACGCCGCCTGGACGCTCCTGCGCCGACACCCGCTCAAGGGCGACGTGGTCTACCGGCAGTTCCGCAACCTCCGCATCGAGACCGATCAGCCCGTGCCCAGCCAGGTCGACGGCGACGTCGGACCCTCCACCCCGCTGGATATTTCCGTCGCCCCGTCGCGCCTGAGGCTCATCATCCCGCCCGCCGACGAGCGGAGAAGCTACTGGCCGTGGGCGTGAGACGCGAAAGGAACCATAGGTCCGCTCTGAAAGAGGATCGCCCGTGAACACCTGCACCATCGCGAACGTCGAATTCGGAGCCGGCCGGCTCGCCCTGATCGCCGGGCCCTGCATGGCGGAGTCGCTGGAACTGTGCCTGGACGTGGCCGGGCGGGTGCGGGACGTCTGCGCCCGCCTGGGCGTCGGCTACGTGTTCAAGGCCAGCTTCGACAAGGCCAATCGCAGCTCCGCCGACGGCTACCGCGGCCCGGGCCTGGAGCAGGGCCTGGACTGGCTGGGCCAGGTCAAGCAACAGATCGGCGTGCCCGCGCTCAGCGACATTCACGAGGCCGCCCAGGCCGAGCCCGCCGCCGCCGTGCTCGACGCCCTCCAGATCCCCGCCTTCCTGTGCCGCCAGACCGACCTCATCGTCGCCGCCGCCCGGACCGGCAAGTGCGTCAACATCAAGAAGGGCCAGTTCATGGCCCCCGCCGACATGGAGCAGGCGGCCAACAAGGTCCGCTCCGCGGGCAACGGCCGGGTCCTGCTGACCGAGCGGGGGACGTTCTTCGGCTACAACCGCCTGGTGACCGACGTGCGGGGCATCGTGCAGATGCGGGCCTTCGCCCCGGTCGTCTTCGACGCCACCCACAGCGTTCAGGAGCCGGGCGGCCTGGGCACCGCCAGCGGCGGACGACGGGAGTTCGTGCCCGTGCTGGCCGGGGCCGCGCTGGCGGCCGGGGCCGACGCGCTGTTCATCGAGACCCACCCCAACCCCGACGCCGCCAAGTCCGACGCCGCCTGCCAATGGCCGCTCGACCAGCTTCAACCGCTGCTGGAAAAGTGCCTGCGGATCTTCGAGGCGGCGAGGATGTAAGCTCTGTTTGAGCTATGGGAGCGATGTATTGATTTGATTACGGGCAAAAGAATGCTCACCCGGACATGATTCGGGGACGCCTCGGTCGGCTACGAGCGGGCGGACTCGGGAGACACAACAAGACCTCCAGTGGAGTGGCCCACAGGGCAAGTCCAGGAGCTGTCGCTATGGATAGCAGTCTTGACAGAGGCCAGCACCAGCACTGACAAGGGCGATGGTACCCCCCGAAAAAGAAATTGCCTTTTGTCGAACCCTTGGTTATTTTCTCCGTAATCGCATCGCAGGGAGCATAGTTATGGTAAAGGACCGCAGCCGCAAGAGGGATAAGAATCGAGGCGCGAATCCAGACGAAAACTCGCCAAAGAACGTCCCCGACACGCGGGGTATCATGCCGCCAGAATCGGATTTCCCCTTATTTGAGAAGTTGATAGGGGCCGCCATACTGCTAGTCAGTACGATCGTGGTACCGTGGGCGGCGGCGGCGCAGAAGGACGCGCAGGACTTGCAGGATAGGGCAATCGCGAAAAAGACTGCGGCAGTGGCTGCCCTGCGGGAGGCTTTGCGCAAGGAGAAAGAAGACCTTGCTGCTTTTGCCGAGAAGAGATTGGACGAAGTGAAGCAAAGGGCATACTTCTGCGTTTGTGAGAGGAACCGCATTGTCGACAGCTGGCGAAGCGTCTGGAATAACCATCATACCAAGATGGCAAGATTTGAAGCCGTAATTGAAGAACACCGCAGGAATTGGTCGAAATGAATAAGGCTTGGCTCTTCTTCCTCATGCTTCTGGTTGTGACCGGCGTCGTTCTTGCGTTCGCTTTTCGTGCGGTCGCAGAGGGCCAACGCCAGATCGAGCTCAGTACCAAGCTGGTAGAGCAAATGGATCAGGCATGGTCTGACGCCTTCAGGACCGAGATGAAGATTTCTGCCGCAGCAATGGAAGCGAAAGCAAAGCTGTATGAGCCGCTTTTCGCGGCCGAGAAGAAGACAATCGACGAGGAACTTACCGCCCTGATGAACGATTTGAAAAAGGATAACCTAGATGCTATTAGCCGGTGCGAAGGCATTCTTCGTGGATTGGAGCAATTACAATGAGAATTAAGATGACGCTGAGGCTTGCCTTTGTCATCTTGCTGATGCTCAACCTCGGGGCGGTGACGACTCTTGCCTGGAACTTCTTCTCGTTTCAGCAACAGATAAGCGTACTGAACACCAGGATTGCCGAAAAGAACCTGGAAACCGAAACCCAGCGACAAGCAGTGCTTGATGCAGCAAGAAGCCAATTCAAGGCTGTTTCCGAGACATACTCACGTATAATGCAGGACTCCAAAGCCAGTTTCGCGCTGCTGGTCAGTCGTTTGGAGGAGCAGAACAAACGCAACGAGCAACAACTTGCTGTACGGCTGGAAGAGATCGACCGAATGATCCTGTTGTTGCGTGAACGCCAGAAGAACATGCGGAAAGACTGACACCGTCTGTCTTCATCTTCACTTTGTATACTGAAGTTCCGCCTGGTCCAGGACCTGGTCTCGGAAGAAGATGCTCAAGTCTTCCTTGGTAAGCAGTTCCACGTCCCGCCCGTCAAGAATACGGGAGAGTTCCTCGCCCATTCCGCCCAGGCGGATCAGGCCAGGGACATGACCTGGCTCGAACTCCACCAGAACGTCCACGTCACTGTCCGGCCGAAAGTCCTCGCGCAGGACTGACCCGAAGAAAGCCAGGCGTCGGATATGGTTCCGCCGACAGAAGGCGGCAATCGCTTCACGATCTATGGCTATTTGCGGGGCCATGGGATGCTCCCGTTGCATGTGCCGGCTTATTGTACTGCCAGTCCCTGCCAGAACGGAAGAGTTGTCTTCCCCCCGTCTTTGGCGTTGGTCCTCACCGCTTTCGCCGCAGGCGAGAACCCTCCCGGGCGCTACCTCGCCCCGCGCGGGCGGACCCAGATGTTGCGGAACCGCACCCGGCTGCCGTGGTCCTGGAGTTGGATGCGACCGGCCGGGCCGTGCAGCTCCCAGGCGGGGGCGAGCTTGCAGGTGGTCTTGCCCCGCAGCAGCACGCGGTCCTGCACCAGGATCCCGTTGTGGCGGACGCTGAGGGAGCCCGGAGATTCTACCAGGACACTGCCGTCCGGCCCGCGGGCCAGCACCGGCGCCTCGAAGAGGATGTCATACGTCTGCCACTGCCCCGGCCGGCGGGAGACGTTGACCGCGGGGGCGGACTGGCGATAGATGCTCCCCGCCCCGCCGGCGAAGTAGGTGGGGTTTTCGTACGAGTCGAGGATCTGCACCTCGTAGCGGTCGCAGAAGAAGAACACCCCGCTGTTGCCCCGCCCCTGGCCGCGAAAGCCCCGCCCGCCCCGCGGGAAGGGCGTCGCGAACTCCACGTGCAACTCCACGTCGCCGAACACGTCGCGGGTGTAGATCGACCCGCCGCCCGGCTCGACCGTCAGCACGCCGTCCTGGACCTGCCAGCGCGGCGCCTGGGCGTCGGCGGTCATCCAGTTGGCGCGGAGCCGCTCGGCCGTGCCGTCAAACAGCATGCGCGCCCCGGCCGGCACGGGCGCGGGACGGTCCGGCGCGGGGCCGGGGTCGGCCGACGGCACGTCCACCTCCGCCAGACCCGGCAGCAGGGCGGCCGCCAGGGCCAGCACCGCAGCCGCGACCACGACGGCGGTGGAAGCCAAAGCCGGCCAGAATGACCAATGACGCAATGACCGACGAGCCGTCCGCATGGTGATTCAGCTCTTGGACGCAAGAGCCCGTGTTCTACCGTTTCTTGATCTGTCCGACATTGGATTCGCCTGTCACAAATCGTCCGGGGCGAGTCCCGTGTGTCGGGATAGGCGGGCCAGCATGCGCGGTCCGATTTCTTCTTTGTCATGAAAGCTGAACACGAAATCCGCCCAGCCGGGGCGGCTCAGGACCGCGTGCGACCCGCCGGACTGGCGCTTGATTGACCATCCAATGCGAAGGAGGGCAGCCAAGACACGGCGGGCCTTTGTCGAGGGCCAGTTGCTCACGCAGGCACCGCAAAGATCTGACCCAGCTCCGGAATCTGTTCCCCATGATCCAGCCGATCCGCCAAGACCCGCAGCGCCAAGGCCTTGGCCTTGGCCAACGCCTCTTCGCGAGTCCGCCCGTACGCCAGTACGCCAGGGAGGTCCGGAATCTCGGCGATCCATCGCCCGTCGTCTTCTCGCTCAATCTCGATTCTCATGATCGTCTGCCTCCCTCTTCACTATACCGACCAAACAAGCCGTCCGGCAACAGTTGATCCTCCCGCGGGTTATCCTATGATGGACGTTCGCAAGGAGAACCCCATGTTCCTGTCAACCAGCGGCGGCGGGGCGGGCACGTTCAGCAGTCGGAGATTCGTTCTTCGGATAGCGGTCGCGGCGGCGCTGGGGGCGCTTCCGGCGGCGCGGGCGCTCGCGGAGCGGGCCCCGCCTTCGAGCCTGGCGCCGCAGCAGGGCAAGTTCGTCTCGCTGGCCGAGCAGGCGGGCGTCGAGCTGCTGGTCTGGCAGGACATCTGCAACGTCTACGTGCTCCGCGAGGGCGAGGCGGCCCTGCTGATCGACATCGGCGACGGCAGCGTGCTGGACCACCTGGGCGAGATCGGCGTCAAGCAGGTCGAGTGGGTGCTGGTCACCCATCACCATCGCGAGCAGGTGCAGGGGCATCCCAGGCTGGCCGCCTTCAAACCCAAGCTCGCCTGCGGGCAGCTCGAGCGCCAGTTGCTGGAGAAGCCCATGGACTTTCGCCTGGCCAGACCGTCCCTGGGCGACCGCTACACGGTCTACGGGCCCAGCTACGTCCGCCCGCCGGTCGAACCGCTCAAGGTGGACCAGGCGTTCGCGCCCCGCGACAGCTTCACCTGGCGCGGGCGGGAGTTCTGGTGCGTCCAGACCGCCGGCGACAGCCCGGGCGGCATGTCGTACCTGCTCCAGACGCCCAGGGGCTGGCTCGCCTTCAGCGGCGACGTCTACACGCATCCGGGGCGGATGCATTCGTTCCAGGCGCTGGACTGGGACTACGGGTTCGCCAAGGGCCTCTACGCCCTGGTCGCGTCGGTGAACCTGCTGGAGAACGTCGACCCCGCCCTGCTGCTGCCCTCGCACGGGCCGGTGGCGGTGCGACCCATCGAGAGCCTGCGGGCCTACGGCCAGACGCTGCGCACGCTCACGCGCCTGCTGGTGCGGGGATATACCATCTTCACCTTCGGCGACGCCGACACCGACAACACCTCGCGCCCCGGGCCCATCCCGCACCTGTGGCGGATCACGCCCCACCTGTACAAGTTCCGCGGGCCCAACCACGGGCCCAACTTCACGATCCTGCTGGCCGACAGCGGGCGGGCTATGCTCGTCGACTGCGGCATCGGCGAGAAGGAGATCGACACCCTCGTCGAGCAGATGCGACAGAAGATGGGCCTCAAGTCCATCGACATGGCCTGGATCACGCACATGCACGGCGACCACACCAACGGCGGGCCGTACATCCG
>Ga0116148_1000274_pt1 | contig 66468 bp, 63 predicted proteins | sample AD_UKC055_MetaG_FD_89786 | JGI IMG/M metagenome (GOLD analysis project Ga0116148, IMG submission 89786) | Active sludge microbial communities of municipal wastewater-treating anaerobic digesters from USA - AD_UKC055_MetaG | ecosystem: Engineered > Bioreactor > Anaerobic > Digestate | place: USA...
AGAGGCGGAATCTGCCGAGCGGCAGATGTTGGTGGGGGCGTCGCCCACGGTATTTTTGGCGCATCACGGGTTGGATAACGAGCAGGGGATTGAGCATTGGCAGCAGGCGGTGCAAGCGATAGGCGTTGCCGTGGACGCAGTGGAGGCGCAAGGTCGCAAGGTTGTGTTGCATCGGGTGGCGAGCACGAGTTCCACGCTTGTGGGGGGAAGTGAGGCGGAGCAGGCGGCTTTTGTGAAGGGGGTATTCGAGTTGGTTCAAGCGAAGCGATCTCACGTGGCATTCGTGGGCTTTGGGATGCTTCACGATCCGTCGCCGGACGCATGTCTTTCGTTTGCTCGTGCGCGGGAGCCATCGGCCACGGCAGGGCTATATGCGTTTTGGTGCAGTGCGGGTTTACGAACGAGACAAGGGGCGGCCAAGGCTTCTTTTTCGGTTTTCATGCAGGAGGCCTCACGATTTTTGAATCCATGAAGGCGGGTGGTTTGTTCGTGGTATGGGTGAGCAAAGACGGTTAGGATGGCTGTGTTTGCGACGAGCCGCGGTGTTTTTTTCCCATGCCGATCCGGATATGTCCGAAGTGTCAGCTCGAAATTGATACGGAGGAGCCGTTCTGTCCTCGTGATGGGACCAGGTTGTTGTCTCGTAGCGTATACGATCAGATTGCGCGCGAGACCGACCCTTTGGTTGGCCAACGGATAGCGGAACGTTACCTTGTGATTCGCAAGTTGGGGGAAGGAGGGATGGGGGAAGTATATCTGGCAGAGCACGAGGATATCGAGAAGCGTTTGGCGCTCAAGGTGCTCAAGCACGAGTATTCGACCCGTGCGGATGTGGTCGCGCGATTCAAGCAAGAGGCTATCAGCGCATCACGCATCAAGCATCCGAATGTGGTGGATGTATTCGATTTTGGTCAGCTCGACGATGGCCGCTTTTATCTTGCGATGGAATGGCTCGATGGCAGTGATCTTGCGGATGCCTTGGCGACGAAGGGGACGCTCGAGCCTGCGCGGGGTGTAGCGATCGCGATGCAGATGTGCCGTGCGTTGGCGGCGGCTCATGCGAAAGGGGTCGTTCATCGGGACTTGAAGCCTGAAAATATTTTTTTGTGTGTCGATGAGGTTGGGCAGGAGCAGGTCAAGATCGTGGACTTCGGCATCGCGAAGCTTCGCGACGTGACCAAGGAAGGTGAGCAAGCGGAGCGAAGGAAGCTTACGAAAACAGGAATGATTTTTGGCACGCCCGAGTACATGGCGCCCGAACAAGCGTCGGGAAAAAACGTGGATGACAAGGTGGACATCTACGCGATGGGCGTGATTCTCTTCGAAATGTTCGCGGGCAGCGTACCGTTTTCGGGAGACACGTTCATGGCGGTATTGACTGCTCACATGACCGAAGCGGTCCCTGCCATCCGGGATTTCAATCCGAGTTCGCCCATTTCCGAAGCGCTCGAGCAGGCGATTTATCGTGCGTTGAACAAGAAACCTGGCTTGCGCCATGAATCGATGAGTGCGTTTGCGCAGGCGCTCGCACAAACCCCCGAGGCCCAAACGGCGGGAGTCGACCGGCTCCCCGTGATCGTCGGAACCGGCAAAAAACACAATATTATCAATGGGTTATACACAAATGGGCCAACCCTCATGCCTGCGGATATGGCGCATGATGCGAAGGTGCCGATCGACACACAGGCTGGAGGGAACTCGAAGTCAAAGGGTTGGATAGCCGTGGGCGTGATTGGAGCGGCCGTGCTCGCTGGTGTGGGAGTGTTCGTCTTGAGGTTGGACAGAGAGCATGAGCCGGTGTGGGAGGCGAGTACGAGCACGTCTGTGTCATTGTCGGAATCCCCATCGGCACCTGTCATTGCGGTGTCATCGTCGAGTGGGGCGGTGGTGGTGGAAGAGGCAAAAACGATTGTGCTTCGGATCGAAAGCAATCCATCGGGGGCGGTGATCAAGAAAAAGGATGGGAACGATTTATTTCAGGTATGTGCAGCGGCTCCTTGTGAGTATCCGGCGCGTTTGGATGAGAAGGTTGAGTTGGTGGCGGAAAAGGCTTCCTTGCGTGGAACGGCGGCCGTATTTGCAAGGACTTCGCAGACCATCGTGATTGATCTTCGTGCCACCGGTTCATCGCGACCATCACCCAAGCCCACCGATACTTCTCGGACGAACAACTGTGAATTCTGCGTGCCCAAGGGAGATCCGGATTGCATCAAGGTCATCCGTCCCTGTGATCGTCCGCCGTATTGACGGCTATGGTTAGCCGAGGCGCAGTTTCATGACGAGGACGGTTCCGGCGAGCAGCAGGGCCACGGCATTGGCGGCGAATACGGGGGTACTTCCGATGATCAGGCCGTACAGAACCCAAAGGGCCACACCGATGGTGAACAGGATATACATGGTCAGGGAGATGCCTTGGGTTTGCCGTTCGCGCAGAACCTTGGCGACTTGGGGGACGAAGCTGCTCGTGGTCAGCACGGCGGCGGCGTAGCCGATGAGTTCATGGAACGGTGGCAAGATGGGGGGGGTCATAGGCGACGGTCGAGGCGAGAGGCAAGGGGTGGGCTTCGGCGGTTTGCGCGGGGTGGTCAGAAAAGGCGATGGCTGAGAAAAGAATACGGGCAGTCACGTTTTCGGTCATTACGCAAGGTGCGACAAGGTGCTATCCTAGGGTCCATTGCAAGTTGACCATTAACCCCAATGGCTTGTCGATACAGGGCATAGTAGCGGAAGCCCTTATGTTGTTCGGCAATTGTATCTGTTTCAATGGCTGTTCCTCCCGGTAGTTCGCGTTTGCATTATCGCACGCGTTCAGAGACTCGACGTCGCATACCAGGTATCTCCGAATCGGAGTTATCGGATGTGTCTGCTCCGCCCGTTCATCGTGTTCGCATTGACATAGACGAATCGCTCTTGGATCCGGACGCTCTCAAAGTGGTCCGTCGTCTCGTTCGGTTTGGATTCGAGGCGTATCTCGTAGGCGGCGGGGTAAGGGATTTGTTGCTCGGGTGTCGTCCGAAGGACTTCGATGTCGCCACGGCAGCGCGTCCAGAGCAAGTGCGCAGGCTATTTCGAAATTCTCACATCATTGGGCGCAGGTTTCGTCTCGTTCACGTTGTGTTTGGCGTTGGGAAAGTCATCGAAGTCGCGACGTTTCGTCGGTGTCCGGAGACGGAGGACACACGGGCGGAGACGGAGGCGATGCTCATTCGCAGCGACAATGCGTATGGGCAAGCGCACGAGGATGCCCTTCGCCGTGATCTGACGATCAATGCGCTGCTGTACGACGTGCAGAAGCATGAAGTGCTCGATTTCGTGGGAGGGATGCCGGACATTCACCAGCGAGTGATACGGACCATCGGGGATCCGCGCACTCGTTTTTTGGAGGACCCGGTTCGCATGTTGCGCGCGATCAAGTTCAGTGCGCGTCTGAACCTGGGGATGGTACCTGAACTATACGATGCGATGGTATTGGTTCGCGAAACGCTGACGGTCGTCGCCAAGCCACGGCTATTGGAGGAGATCCTGAAGCTATTGCGCAGTGGAGCCTCTCATCGTGCGTTTTGGTTGTTGTGGGAAACCGGGTTGCTTCACGTCTTCCTTCCCGAGGTGGCGGTATTGCTCGATGACGCTTCGGAAAACGTGGACGGTTGTGAGCGGTTTTGGCGGATGCTCACCCAGGTGGATCATCGCACGGCGCAGCGTGGTGCGCCTTTCGATGACATGACGCTTCTGACGATACTGTTGCTCGAGCCGATTGTGGAGGCGTTGGAAGGACAGAGGGATCGACTGTCCGCGGCCATGGAGGTTGCAAGACCGATATTCCAGCGGTTGGCGGTTCCTCGTCGCATGGCTGATGGGGTATGTCGTGTTGCGGCGGACCTATACGCGCCGCGACCGCGAAAGAGCAAACGAATTGCCAAGACAGAGCTGTACAAAGCGGCTCTGGACGTCCATGCAATTGCGCAGGCGTCTCGTGAAAGCGAGCCTTGAAGGAGCCAAACCATGTCGTCGTCTCTCAAGCCTTTTCTTGCTCAGATGCTACGTGTGCTCAGCGATGATGCGCTGTTTTTGCTTTGTTCGACTCACAAAGCGGATCGTGACACGTGGACGGAGATGACGACGAGGCGATCGAATCAGTACACGAAAATCGTGCAAGGGGCTCATTCGGACAGTGAGGATGAGTCTGCCTGGATGGTGAATATGTGTGTGGCGCTTGCGCCGGTCGCTCCTCCGATGTGGCTTCCGATGCATGAACTCATCGATTCATTGACGCTCGAATCTGGGGCGCGGGGCGTTCGATCGTTGTTTACGTCGAAGCCGAGTGAAAAGCAGATCGAGCGCGTTCGGATCGTGGGTTCGTTTGCGGTTCAAGCGTTGTCCTCCGTACTCGATGCCGGAACACCGTGGACCGAGGATGATCAATTGTTGAGAAGGTGTGTGGTAGCGGCCCTTGGGCTTCCGGAGGACGATGCGAATCGTCTGTGCCAACAGGCTCCAAGGAGTACTGAAGACTTGGAATTGCCGGCGGATTTTGACGCCAAGCTTGCCAAGCAGGTGGCAAGTGGTTTGTGGCGAGCCGCATTCCGTGATGGTCTCGATCCACGTGAAGACGAGCGAGTCATGCAGTTATGTCAACGGATGGGATTGACCTCCGAGGATACGGAAGCAGCGCGTCGTCAGGCACGAGACGACGTGGATTCACGCAAGGCATTGGGGGTCGCGGCGGTCGATGCCGTTCGATATGTGTTGTCCGACGACGCGGGCGCGTGTGTACGGTTATCGAAAATGGTGGCGAAGCTGGCTTTGCCACCGGTTCATCGAGCCGAATCGATGGCAGCGATCGAGCATGGGGGGCCTATCGTATTGGCACGACGGCATGAATTGGAGCGCAAGCAGCGTGAGGTATGTTTGACGTTGACGTGGGTAGCGGCGTTGGCGACGAACCCTGAGCAGACGCGCTTGGCGGAGTATTTGGTTCGGCACGATCGGGTAGCGAGTGACATTGGATCGAAGGGAGAGGGGCCGGCGGCGCGAGCGTTTGCCACGAGCTTTTTGCAGGAGCAGCTAGCGTCGGCGGTACAAGCGGGCGGTCTATAACGACAACGATTGTTGGAACCTCCCCTGGACAAGACAATCCGATTGCGTCATGCGTGCGCTCCAGGAGATGCATCGATGAGCACGTATCGTGTCGGTTTTTTGGGTGCGGGCAACATGGCCCGAGCGTTGGTCAAGGCGTTGTTGGAAGCGCAGCGAGCCACACCGGATCAAATTCTTGCGAGCGACATCAACGAAGAGCGGCTCGAAGCGATCGCAGAGCGGTTTGGCATCCACACGACGTTGGACAACGCGCAGGTCGTGCGTTTTTCGGATATCCTGTTTTTGTCCGTCAAACCGCAGGTGGTGGACAAGGTACTTCCCACGATTGCGCTTCACCTTCGTCCTGAAACGTTGGTCGTATCGATTGTGGCGGGAGTCCCGTTGCGTGCTCTCGAGGCACGTTTGCCGCAGGGATCGAAGGTCATTCGAACGATGCCCAACACACCTGCGATGGTGTTGGCGGGAGCTACCGCGTTGTCTGCTGGCGAGCACGTCACGGCCGAGGAAGTCCGGATTGCCAAAGATTTTTTCAAAACCTTGGGCCGAACGGTCGTGCTTGATGAAACGTTGCTCGATGCGGTGACGGGGTTATCGGGAAGTGGTCCGGCGTATGTGATGTTGATGATCGAGGCGCTTGCCGATGGTGGTGTCAAGGTTGGTTTACATCGTGAAACAGCGCTCATGTTGGCAGCCCAGACGGTGTTCGGTTCCGCGAAGCTATTGCTCGAGACTGGTGAACATCCGGGCCGGTTGAAGGATATGGTCACGAGCCCAGGCGGAACGGCCATTGCTGGTCTTCACACGCTCGAGTCCGGAGGGCTTCGTCGCACCCTCATGGATGCGGTAGAAAACTCGACGCGTCGGGCCGCGGAGCTTGGGGCCGAGATGGAGCATAAGTTGACGCAGGACAACAAGTAGAACGGGGGTTTATGATTCATCCCTGCACGACGGGGATACGTCGTTTCGGAGAGTCCGCGGGCGTGGACGGTTGGTTGTCATTGGAGGAGGATTCTTTGCGCGAGGCGGCTTCTCTTTTTTCTTTTTCTTTGAGTTGCCGCCAATAGCAATACAGGTTTTCGAAGCGGCTTCCGGTGTATGCGAAGGCGGTCCAGGAGCATCCGCCGCGGCAAATCTCCGCGTAATCGCATTCGGCGCAATAGCCGCTGAGCTGTTCGGTGGTGAAGTCTCGGTTGTAGGAAAAGGCGCCTCGTCGGTACCAGATTTCGCGCAGGGGTGTGTCGCGAATATTTCCTTCGAGAAAGCGGTCTTCCCCATTCATGGCAGAGGGAAGGGACAAGCATCCTTTGATGCCGCCATTGCTTTCGATACCGATGACGGAGCATCCAGCGGTACAGCCCACCCAGAAGGGAATTGCGCCACCGGTATCGCGAAGGTGCTCTTCCGGTTCGCCGTAGTAGCCAACGTTATGAGCGGGATAGACTTTGGGGCGACTTTTTTTGGCGCAGAGTTCGGCGAGTTTCGGTACCACGACCAGCACGTCTTCCGGTTCCAGGCATAGGTCGCGATGGTCGGCCATGTTGCCGGTCGGGTTGGCGAGTTGCACTTGCCAGCGATCGACGCCATGGTCGATCAGTAACTGCCGTAACTCATCGAGTTCATGTAGGTTTTTTCGATGCACGACAGTGATGACCGAAGCGGTGAGGCCCATTTGTTTGCAATGGTCGATGCAACTCCAGACGTGTTTCCAGTGTCCTGGTTCACGACGGATATAGGTATGGGTTTCTTCGAGTCCATCGATGCTGAAGGCGGCGCTTTCGAGTCCGACGGCGAGAGCTGTTTTGGTGGTGTCTTTGTTCCAGGACTTGCCGTTGGTCACCATGTTGGTTTTGACGCCGAGATCCACCAAGGTCGAGCAGATGAGGGGCCAGTCTTTGCGCAAAAGGGGTTCACCTCCGGACAGCGTGAGATGTCGGCATTTCAGTTCCGCGAGGTCTTTGCAAAGTTTCAAAGCCTCGGGCGTAGTCAACTCGTCGGCGCGTTTCCTTCCGGCTCGTGAGCCGCAATGTCTACAATTCAGGTTGCACTTGAGGGTAAGCTCCCAGACAGCGAGGCGCGGGAGATAGCCGAACTTTTTGAGGAGTTTGATCATATCTGGTTCTCCACCGTGTACGCAGCATACCCCCGGAGCCATCGACTGACCAACGCCTGCCCGATTTTGGCGTTCAGAAGGGTGACAGGGTCAGGAACCGAGCCACCAAGCGATGGCCACCACAACGAGGGCACTGATGGCCATCACCCAGGGGAAAGCGTAGGAAATTCGTTGTCGCGGGGAAAAAGGGATCCGGTTTTTGCTTAGCGAAAGGGCAACGGCTGCCGAGGCATTGAGCATGGCGATGGCACAAGCGAAAGCGGCGCCATGCAGGAACAGGGCGCGTTCTGGTGCCGTGGCGCGCCACGCCAACATCATGGTGCTGAGGGCGCCGAGACTGCCGATGGCAACGGCCACGAGGGAACTGCGACGGGCGCGGGTTCTTGGTTCGAGTTTGGGGGAGAGGCTGGCGCGGGGGTTGTCTTCGGGATGATGGCCGAGGCGCCAAGGGGTTCCCCATCCGAGAGCAAATAAAATCCAACCTAGCGAACCCGCGGCAGCTCGCCAGGGATCGAGTCTTTCGAGCCAATACAGGGGCGTGAGTAACCAAGTGGCAAGGCAAGCGAGAAGGAAGCCCCAGATTCCGACAGCATGAGCGATGGTCGGACGGTTGAGCAGGCTAGCGCCGACGAACAACGAAACGAGAGCCAGCGAGGCTGTCACCAGGGGCCATGGGCTTTGCGCGCGAAAGGCAACGAGCGGAACAACCGTGATGAACCAGGCGTAGATTCCAGGAAGCAGCACTTGGCTTGCCTCGATGAGGCGATAGAGAAAAGCTGAAGCTTTTCGTGTGGGCTCCTGGGCTGGCGTTTCGGTCGTCACGTTCGTATCAACCGCTCAGCGGCAATGGTGTCGTGTGGGTCTAGCGTGTCTTCACAAGCGACCTTCAGGTTCAGAGCATGCCATAAGTCAGGATCGAGAAGGTGGGAAGGACGCACATTGGCGAGAGCCGCCAGCATATTCGCTCGCACGTCGGGATGACGATGTTCGAGATCTCCAAGCCAATCATCGATGGCCTTTCGTTGTGCATCGGGGCGAGAGCCACACACGCGGCAAGGCAAAATGGGAAAGCCATAGCTTGACGAAAGTTTCACGATGGAGGGTTCGGAACAATAGATCAACGGACGAATCACCACATGCCGTCCATCGTCGGCAATGAGTTTGGGAGGCATGGACTTGAGTTGACCTGAGAAGACGAGGTTCAACAGGAGCGTGACGATGGCATCATCACGATGGTGTCCGAGCGCGATTTTGTTGCAATTCAATTCATCCGAAAGTCGATATAAGATCGCGCGTCGAAACCGGGAACAGAGTGAGCAAAAGCTCTTCCCTTCCGGGATCTTGGAGCGCACGATCGAGTAGGTATCTTCCCGTTCGACATGAAGGTGGAAGCCTCTTTGGTGAAGGAACTGGATCAAGGGGGAAGGATCGTGATCGGGTTGTCCTTGGTCGATATGCACGGGCACGAGGGTGAAGCGAACGGGGGAACGACGGCTTAGATCATCGAGCAAATGAAAGAGGGTGTAGGAGTCTTTGCCACCGGACAAGGCGACGAGAATGCGGTCGTCATGTTGGATCATGTCGAATCCGCGAAGGGCCTTCGCGACATCGCGAGCGAGTTTTCTCTCAACGGGCAGGCGCGGCATGACGCGTTATTAGGATGGTGTTCGGCAGGTGTCGACCGTGCCATTGGGGTGGCGGGCGTGATCGATGGGTGGACGGGAGGACAGTCCGAGCCGTGGGCGTTGTTGGCGCATTGCATCAGGAAGGGAAAAGCGATGGGAGGGAGGGAAAAGAGGCGAGGGGGGAGCGCTGTGTCGGCGGCGATAATTTATTCATAATATCAAATAGTTATCACTTATTTATCCGATGAGGGATTTGGCACTTCCCAAGGAAATCACGATTGAGGGGGCGAATGGTCTGCACGGATTGACCTCGGAACGAATGCCGTGGTAGGTCGCTCGCGCTCGAAAGGATGTGGCTGATGCGAGGACTTGGAGGCATCGGCAGCTACGGCACCGTGGGACTCGATTTTGCGGTTGCCGTGACCATCGGCCTATTGGGCGGGTGGTGGTTGGACAAGAAGGTTGGATGGACGCCTTGGCTGACGATCGTGGGACTTTTGTTTGGAGTGGCAGCGGGATTCAACATTTTGTTCAAAGCGGCGAAGCGATTGCGAGAACAGACGGAGCGAGAGGAACGAATCGATAGTAGGCAACGAGATGGCAACGGTGATTCAAGCGAGCGATAGTCAGGGCAAAGAGCTTGCCGAGGCGGGTGCCCAGGTGGATGTGGCGCTGGTGGCGGTGGGTGGTTTCGGACTGATGGCGTCGCTTGTGGGGGCTTTGGGATGGGATTGGCATGTTGCGGTTGGCGTCGGTGTGGGAAGTGGGCTGGCCGTGGCCAATCTATGGTTATTGAAGCGTTTGGCGAGAGCATTTTTTTCGCGGGGGGGGTCCTCCCGTGTGTTGTGGGGATTGCTTGGGGTATTCAAGTTTGTGGGATTGATGGTTGGTGTCGGATTGTTGCTGCGTCATGACATCGTGGGCCCGCTGCCGCTCATCGTCGGCTATGGTGCGTTGCCGTTTGGGATAACGCTGTCGAACTTTCTTGGAGCGCGATCCCAGGCGGACGTCATGGAGTGCCACGAAAGCGGGTCATGCGATTCATTCGATTCCACGAAGAAGGGCTGAGCGCGGATCATGCCTGAGCATACTTCATTTCTGACCTATCTAGTTTATATGCTGCCCAATGGGGCCGAGCTTGCGGAGCGGTTCGGGCATGGGGTCGTGGCGAATACGCCACCTTCGTGGCAATCGTGGGAGCCACCGGTGACGGCCCTTTTGCTCGTATTGATCCTGCTGGCGCTTGGTTACCGCGCACGTGCCACGTTCACGAAGCTCGATGATGCGGTCATTCCGGAAGACAAGCTGAGCATCCGCACGTTCTTCGAGGTTTTTCTCGGATATTTCTACAGTATGGCGCGTGACGTCATGGGTCCGGAAAGAGCGAAGCGATACTTTCCGATCATTGGTGCGGCATCGTGTTTCGTGTTTTTCGGCAACATCGTCGGTTTGATCCCCGGGCTCGTCATTCCGCCAACTTCCAGTCTCAACATCACGTTGGGTTCCGCGCTGTTGGTATTCGTGCTGTTCAACTTCTATGGGATCAAAGCCAACGGCTTGGGGTATCTCAAGCACATGTGCGGTCCGTGGCTTGGGCCCGCGGGTATCCCCCTCAACGCCTTGATTTTTGTGGTCGAAGTCATCTCCACTTGTGTTCGACCGATCACGCTGTCCGTACGTCTGATGCTCAATATGGCGGTCGATCACTTGCTTGCGGGTATCTTTTTGGGGCTGTTTGCATTACTCGTCCCGGTGCCCGTGATGTTTCTCGGCGTGATCGTCATCCTGGTGCAGACTCTTGTGTTCACGCTGCTGTCATCGATCTACATTGCGCTCGCCACCGAGCATGAAGAGCATGATCACGGAGGTCGTGAGCATGCTCACGCGTAGTCGAAAACCTGCTGACCAAGTCGGCAATGGTAGGTAGTTGAAGGCGCATGGTTCGAGGTCCCTCGACCCTGCGTGAAAACCGTCAAAGAGCGGAGAAGGCCACGGGGAATCATGCTCACTCCCCGTGGTGTCATGGAAAGGAGCGATGTTGGATGTTGTCGAAGAACAAGCTGGCGCTTGCCGTAGGATCTCTGGTTGTCCTCGTTACTACGTCCGCGTTTGCCCAGGACGCGGCAACGAACGCCAATGACGTATATGCGTGGGCGGCAGCCGCGGCGGGCTTTGCCATCGGCATCGCGGCGCTTGGTGGCACCATGAGCCAAGGCAGGTCCGTATCTGCTGCTTTGGAGGGAATTTCTCGTAACCCCGGGGCTGCCCCGCGCATTCAGACCGCCATGATCCTCGGCCTCGCGATGATCGAATCGCTGGTGTTGTTTGCCCTCGTCATCGCCATTTTGCTTTGGACCAAGATTACGGTCGGCGCATAAACCCACGACGGGCAAAGACGGATAGATCGTCTCCCAGGGCCCTTGATTCGGGCATGGGGAGACGTGTGTCCCGCGTGTCCATCCCAGGATCGCTCCGAATCACCGAACGCGAACGATGGTGCTTTCGGAATGCTCATGGGGGAGGATTGCGCGCCATCCTGCGGGCAACCGTGGACTGGTGAAAGCAAACAGCCATTGGGCGTCATAAGGCGCGAGATTGACACAACCGTGGCTACGCACGTTGCCGAACCTGTCATGCCAAAACGCCGCATGCAGTCCGACACCTTTGTGAAAAAACTGCACGAAGGGCACGTCTTCGATGAGATATAAGTCCGACGCTCTTTCGTCTTGCAGATTTCCCATGCTCGACGTCAGGAGTTTGACCCAGATTCGGTGAACACCAAAGGGGGTGGCAAAAGGTGTGTTTTGACGGCCACGGCCCGTGGACACCAAGGTGGCATACACGGGGCGATCGCCTTCGTAGGCAACGAGGGTTTGGCTGTCGAGGTGAATGTCAATCCATCGTTCCCCAGGACGAATTTCATCCGGCGGTGGAGCAAGGCTGGGCTTTCGAGCATCTCGATCACTGACCCAACGGTTTTCTCCGATGCGGTAATACGCGTGTCCCGCGACGATTTTTTCCTCTTCGACACGAAGCCATTGGAAACGGACCAGGTTGTCTTGTTTGGCAGCGTGAGCCATGGGTTTCGACAAAGCTCGAGCTTGGGCCGAGTGGATCCACACAAAATCCAAGAGGCCATCTCGAACGACTTCCCCGTGAAATGTCGTGGGTCGAGCCGGATTCAGATCTCGCATGGGCACCCAATACCCACGAGTCGTTCGACCATATAGTTCACGGTTATGCTCACGCTCTTGGACGATGGCGACGGCGAAGCCCGGTTCGTAGTTTTGATCGGGCATCGATACATCCACGGATCGCAAGTGAACGTATCCCCAAGAGCCACGGCGTCCGACGAAGAAGTATGGGTAGGGCAAACCGTTTTTGGATTCTCGGTAGGTCGAGAAAGAGGCGGGGACCGGTTGAGAATGGGATAGCGTGATTTTGTCTTGGCAGACCCAAGCCGAAGGGCCAATGCCAATCCATCTTCCCGCGCATCCAGGACCACGTCGAAACGCAAAAAAAGGCAATGGAATATCAGCCGCGAGCACACCACGTCGCTTGGCACTCGCCTCAGGGCTTTCGAAAACCGGGACCTCGTCGTGGATGGCCAGCACGGAGTTGGCATGAACGGGAATGGGAACATCTCCAGGGTCGATCCATGGTGGAGGCGATTGGGCGGTGGCTACGGAAACGCTCAGAAGCCACGAAGCAGCGGGAAGCGTCATCAGATAGCGTGGTTGCACGGGATGATTTCTTTAGTACAGCTTGCGGGCCGTGGGTATCGGCATGGGATGCACAAGCCATTGCGGTGGTTCAAGGGGGTCGATGTATGAATGACATCGGTGTTTCGAAGCGTTATCCACGAGCACGGGATTGGGATCTCGGTGAAGTGGTATTGGAGGCGGGATTTGGGAGAAGGGCTCCGCGGAACAAGCGTAACCTATTGAAATAACAGGTATTTAAGATGTCCCGGGATTAGTGGAAGGAGAAGCGAAGGTCGTGGTCGCAGATACGGAAGGTATCGTTATCGTTGACGACTTTTCGAGCGATGCGCTGACCGTTGTATTCCACACCGTTGGTGGAGCCCATATCGACCATATAGTACTGGCCGTTGAGGAATTCGATCATGGCATGTTGGCGGGAGACGTTGGGGTCTTTGATGGTAAGGTCGGAGGATTGTTTTCCACGACCGATGATGAACCGGTCTTTGGAGATGGGGTAAGCTTGGTTGTTGTACCAAACGGTGAGTTGCGGGCCGTAGCCGGGACCTGCGGCGGGGGCAGGTTGGAAGGCCTGGGGTTGTGGAGGGGGCGCGGGTTGGCGTCCTGGGAAGGGAGGCGGACCTGGCGGGCCAGGAGGGGGTGCCATGGGCGGTCCTGGGGGAGGCGGGGGGGGATATCCACCCTGGGGCGGCATGGGTGGGGGAGCGGAGCGCGCCGGGGGGGGAGGATAGCCTGGAGGTCCACCGCGTTTTGGAGGCGGTGGGGGAGGGAATCGGCCCGAGCCTGGAGCAACGGGAAGAGGGGGGCTAGCCGCGGGGGGGCTTGGCACGGCACCTGGGGCAGGACCGGCGGGCCTGGCCCGGGGCGGTGGGGGAGGCGGCAAGCTTGCGCGTTTTGGAGGCGGCGGAGGTCCACCGGGCAAAGGTGGGGGGCCGGGCGGTCCAGCGGTAGCTGGCATGGGCATGGGGGGAGGTGCGGCAGGAGGCGCGCCTGGAGGAGGCGCGACAGGTCCTGGAGGTCCTGGGGGAGCTTGGGCATCACTACGTCCCGGAAACGGGGTTCGTGAGCCATAGCTGCGCTGCCGCGCGTATTGCTTCATCGCCTCGTTGATGAGGTAATCGATGGAGCACTCGAGTTCGCGCGCCATTTGCTCAAAGGTATCCCAAAGGACGTCTCTACACTGAAATGTGCGGGGGCTTTTCTTGTTCGGGTCACTCATGGATGCGCCTTGATCGTACTGCCCTCACGCCTTCGCGTGAAACTTTTGCTTCTTCGACTTCACTTCTTTTCCGTCACGGTTGCCGGTTGATTGGCGTCCTTCTTTTTCGAAGGGTCTTCATTTCGGTCTTTGATGGTAGGAACTATGCAGAACCGAATGAATTCTCCGATATTTGTAGCCTCTTTGGGTTCTTTTTCATCGGGTTTTCCCCCTTCTTTGTCGACATAGCAGGTCCAATCGCAGTCGGATTGGTTGGAGCCACATTTGGGAACCGACCCTTTATCTTGAAAAAACGGTTCGAGCGCGGCGATGTCGTGTTTGGTGCCGTGTCCGAAAAACCATCCCAGGGCGCTGGTTCGCACAGCACTATTGGAGTCACGAAAATAGGGTTCGAGTTGCGCGCGGGCATCTTTGCCTTGCACGCGCATTCGCTCTGGGTTGCCCATCCAATCGCCGTAGCTAAGAGCTTCCGTCATGGCGAACACAGGAGAACCGCCTCGGGGAAGATGATTGAGGATCTCGGGGATGTTCGAGGTATTGGACATACCGATCGCATATTGAGCCGCTACCCAACGGGCTTGCCAACGTTCGCTTTTGAAAATCTCATAAAGCTTCTCGATGACTTTTTCTCGTCGCATCTCTCCCACTCGACGAAACGCCAAGTCGCGCACCTGGTCGGGCGTGTCATCGGCCGCCGCGAGGGAAAGGATGCGAGAGACATCATTGGGATTTTGCTGATCGAAGTTGCCTTCGAGGGCGGCCATGGCAAGGGCCCGACGCTCCGCGGAGTTCTCTTTGTTCAAAGCGAAATCGAAGCAGAAATCCACTGCCGCGCGACCGCCAAGTTGACGCATGGATCCGAACAAACGCTTGAGTTGTTCGTCTTGAAGCGCTGTCAGTTGTGCGGCGAATTGAGCTTCCGTGGGCTTGAGTTTGTTGGCCTTGTTGGCCTCTTCCACTGTCGATTTGACGGAATCGAGCCACTTGGCAGAGATGGTATGAGCAGCCACGGCGACGACACGCTTGGAGGCTTCTTCTTTGGTTGGTTTGTCACCATTGGCGGCGATGATGCGCGCAAGGTCGGAGATTTTGCGTTGGTCGTTGTGGATCAAAGAAGGCAACATCCGGGCTGCTGGCGCACCGATGTACTTGATGATCTGCTCGACCCCATACATTTGCGAAGCGTTATCGTAACGATGCTCGAAGTCCACGGTGACCCATGAAGCAAGGGCTTGCATGAGAGCTTGTCGATGCTGCTCTTCGGAGACGATTTTCCCTCCGGGTGAGTTTTCGCGAATGAGCAATGCAAAAGCCGCATCCTTGAAAGGAATCGATGTATCGGGCGGGGCGGGCTGGTTGGCTTGTGCGACCGGCACGGGTTTTCCGATCTCCGAGACGAGCGCGGGCACCATGCCTGCGATGATGGTTTTCCGAATTTCCGAGTCGGTGAGTTGTGCGATCGCATCCACCATGATGGGGATGCCAATGCGTCGACCGCCTCTAGGTTTCATGCGCACGAGGGCCAACGCGGCTTCCACACGCAACGTGGGGTCGTATTTGTCATGGGCGATGACAGCCACGAGCTTATCCGGTCCGCGCTCAGTCTTTTCCCAGCGCTGGATATCGTCTTGGTCGACACGGCATCCAGACGAACTCGCGGCAGTCATCATGGCGATAGCCAGGGCGGTTAGACCCCAGCACGACAGACGGTTGGTTCGCATCGTCTCCCTACTTGGCTCCAACAGGGACTCGCATGCTACCCGACAAGGCGTCGAAGTCTCAAACGAATTCCCGATCCAAGAGCATCGAGCCATTCGATACCCACGGTTCCACGGGAATGAAGGGGTTTTTTTGGGGGGGATTCGGGGCTGGGCGCCGGTTTTTTGACCCTTTGGGGGGGTGGGGGATAGGTTGGGGCTGCTTTCCGAAATGGCATCACCCATGACCGCACCACGGAGCGAAACGCCCCGGCTGGAATTCGCTGACGATCTCCCCAGGCAGGAGAGTCGCGCGTTTCGCTATGGGCGGGAAGCCGCTTCCCTCGTTCTCATCGCGGGTGCTGTGTTTCTGACGCTGGCTCTCGCTTCTTTCTCACACGATCCCGCCGTTTCGGAAGTCACCGGTACCAATTGGGTCGGCCCGGTCGGCGAGGCATTGGCAAACGTTTTCGTCTCCACCTTGGGACTCGCCGCCTGGATCATCCCTGTCGAACTCGTCCTCATCTCGTTGCCCTTGTTTCGTAACAAACCCACCATGGCTAGCGTGGCAAGAATCGGCGGCGACACCGTCGTCATTCTCATCGTCGCTTCCCTCATCCACGTCTCGTTTCCCCAATCCACCGCGTTTGGATCCATGAGCGTCGGCGGAACCATCGGCGAATTGTTCGGCGAACTCATGCGATCCCTGTTTTCCAACGTTGGCTCCTACCTCATCGGACTGACGGCCATCGGTTTGGTTCTCATCGCTCGCGCATCCTTTTCTTTCATCTCTTTCGCCCAACGCGCTGGACAAACCACCGAACACGCCGCGATGAAAAGCGCCGAGGGGTTACGCGCCATCAAACACGCGTGGCATCGCGCTCGAACCATCGAAAAAGTCCGCGCCGAACACGGAGCCATTCGTATCACCACCGCTGATCGTGATGATGCCATCGTCGCTATCGACACCGAGGTAGAAGCCGCTCGCGAACGGGCCCTCGCCAAAGCTACCGAGATGATCGAGGCCTTGCATCAAGAACCGCTCAGCCCCCTCGAAGACATCGATGAAGGCATCGTTCTCGAATCACCCTTGCACCTTCAGCCGGTTTCATCTCCGACGAGTCCAGAACCCACTATCGAAGATGATCTCGAACAGGATGCGCGCGCCCACGAAAGCGCCCCAGTCATCGACCTCTCTGCGTCCATGACCCCCATGGAGTCCAAGGCCGCGACGTTGACTCAGCCCGCGGCTGAGGAAACACCGCGACGCAAGCAACGTCAAGCCAAAGGGCCCACGATTGTGGATACCACCTCGGCTACGGAAGTCGAGAAGGTCAAGCAAACCGCGGCGACATCCACCGTGCCTGGATATCAGATGCCTCCTTTCGATCTTTTCGATGAAGGCGAGGCTCCTGCTCTGATCATCGATGAGACATTGCAACAACAACTCAACGACAACGCGGCACAACTCATCACGACGCTGAATCACTACGGTGTTAGGGGGGAGATTCGCGAAATCCAACCCGGTCCCACGGTCACGACCTACGAAATGGAGCCTGAGGCAGGCACCAAGGTTTCGAAAATCGCCAGCCTGGCCGATGACCTTGCGATGAGCCTTGGATGCCAAGTGCGCATCATCGCCCCCATTCCTGGCAAAAAGCGAGTCGGATTCGAAATACCCAATCGCGAACGAAAGGCCGTCAACCTGCGCGAACTCATCGAAGACCGACGCTTTCAGGAAATGAAAGCCCCCCTTCCCGTCGTGCTCGGAAGAGACATCGTCGGCAAACCGTTCTATGCGGACCTGTCGTCCATGCCCCACGTTCTCGTGGCAGGTGCGACCGGCGCCGGAAAAAGCGTAGGACTCAACGTCATGCTCGTGAGCTTGCTGTGCCGTCGCTCCCCCGACGACTTGCGATTGCTCATGGTCGACCCAAAAGTGGTCGAACTTCAATCGTTCGACCGCATCCCGCACATGCTATTGCCCGTCGTCACCGACACACGCCAAGCCGCAAACGCACTGAAATGGGCAGTCGATGAGATGGAGCGGCGTTATCAACTCCTGGCCAACGCAGGCACCAAGAACATCACGACGTACAACGCATGGGTCAAGCGGGTTCACCAAGGCGAGGTTCGAGGTTTCGAACTTCCCAAACCCACGGTCGTCACGTCGGAAGATGGATCGGTTGTCGAATTCGGTGCGGAAAAAGAACCTCCCAAGCTTCCCGAAAAACTCCCGTACATCGTCATCGTCGTGGATGAGTTCGCTGATCTGATGATGCAACAAGGCAAAGAGGTGGAAGCTTCGATTGCACGACTGGCCCAAAAAGCACGAGCCGCCGGAATGCACGTGATCCTCGCCACCCAGCGTCCGAGTGTCGATGTCATCACAGGGATGATCAAAGCCAACTTCCCGTCTCGCATCGCGTTCAAAGTCACCCAGCGCAATGACAGTAGAACCATTCTCGATGAACAAGGGGCCGAACACCTGCTGGGCCGCGGAGACATGTTGGTCAAACTCAACGGGTCGAACGAAACACGACGGGTGCAGTGTCCCTTCGTCAGCGAAGAAGAAGTGGAGCGCGTGACGTCTTTCCTGCGTCAACAAGGAGAGCCAACCTACGATGACAGCATCCTGCTGCCACGCGGCGATGAGACGGAACCAGAAGAGGATGCGGAGCAAGACCCGAAGTACGATGAGGCCGTGATGGTGGTAGCTGAAACACGTCGCTGCTCGACCTCATGGCTCCAGCGAAAGCTAGGTATTGGCTACAACCGAGCCGCAAAGATCGTCGAAATGATGGAAAAGCGCGGTCTTGTCGGACCCGCCCAAGGGGCCAAGGATCGAGAGGTCCTTATCGAATCACCATGAAGCATGCAACGTGCCAACGCATTTTGGGGATTGACTTGGTCGACAGAAGTGACAAGACACCAGCCGCTGTGCTGAATGGGTCGAAGAACCAAGACCTTCCGCCGCATGGGGAGCCGGGGTTGGACGAACAAGAGAGAACGGAACTCATCTCCACCATTGTCACCGTCATCCGACGTCGGGGAGTACCGCCTCACGTGCATCAGGCGGCGTTGACTCTCATGGGTTGGCTTGCGCGACGAAAAATTTGTGAGCACCCCTGTCAGACGGGGGTAGCTGAGGCCCATCAACAGTCGCTGCGCATGACCTCGAGTCGTAGGTAGTTTTTTCACTGCTCGGTGATGCGATACAGTTTGCCGTCATCCGAGCCTGCCAAAAGCACCCCATCGGACACGATCACCACTGGCGCGTCGACGTCGCCTGCCGTCATCGCCTTCCACCGGAACGCACCCCTCGCGGTGAGTGAGTAAACGGCATCATCCTGTGCTCCGAAGTACAGATTCCCCTGGGCATCCTCCACGGGAGAGCCGTGAATTCCATACTCTTTCGCGCCAGTTCCAGGAATCGAAAAGCTCCACAACTGCTCTCCGGTGTCTCCACGCATCGCCACGACTCGTGGCGATGGTCCATACACACCTGCCACAACGTCATGCGAACGGGTTACGGTCAACCCTCCGCGCACGTGCCCTTGCACCGTCGTTTTCCAACGCACCTGTCCGGTCTGCGTATCGAGCGCGACCACGGCGCCGCCATCCGTACCCACATACAGCAACCCGTATTCTCCAATGGATGGCGCGCAATCCACTTGTTGTTCCAATCGCGTGGCAAAACGCACCACGCCCGTTCGACGGATACCGTATACGCGCTGGTCTTGTGCTCCCACATACACGGAACCGTCGGAATCCACGGCCGGTGAGGAATAGATCTTTCGCTTCGCACGGACACGCCACACCACGGTTCCATCCATTCGCGCAAAGAACAGAGTCTCGTTCGCCGCGAAGACGAGACCGTGGTCTGGGGTGGGAGAAGCCGACGTATCCGCATCCCCATCCGTGGCAAGAGACCAAAGCACGTTTCCCGTGGAGGAAAGACTCACGAAGCGGTCGTCGTCGGTGCCGATGAACAATCGGTCTTTCCACACCAACGGGCTTGCATATAGGCGATCTTCCAGTGGTGTTTTGAAGACAACGGTTCCGTCCTCTCGAAGACCGAATAGATGACCATCGAGAGTCCCAACCACGATGGTTCCATTGGGCAGAACTGCGGGGGCTGTTTGAATCGGAGCGTGAAGGTCCGCCAATACGGACAGCGACGGTGAAGCCGGGCCAACGAAAGGGCTGCGATTGCGATGCGCCGGGTCCAGGTGAAACATGGTGGGTGGTCCGGCCACGACAAGCGCCTTGGGATCCAACGGACGATTCGGCGTCGAGGATATCGCCGGAGCCACGATCCACGATCCCACGGGCAAAGCCTGTCGTGCTTGTGGGATCGGACGTGTGGCGGCGCGATGCTTGAGCACGGCAAGGCTCAGAAATACCAAAGCAACCACGCTCGCTACGACAATGGGTTGCCTGTTGAGCTTGGTCATGGCTCTCTCATCATCAGCGCTTCACCGCGTGCTTTGCTCGAGTTCCCAACGTAATTCCTGATTGCCTTGCGCACCGGCAAACCGAAGACCAAACCAACGCGCTTGATTGGAAATGGTAGGATGACCTTCCGCGGTCACGATGGGAAACCGAATGCGATACACGCGTCGCCATGGCGACGTATAAGGGAAATACGTTCTTTCGATGGGACCGGGTTTGCGAATCGTCACGATCTCTTCTGGCGCTGTCTCATTACCCACATCGTCGATCAATCGGACAATCCAACCTGAATCAGGTTTGTTCAAGTCCACCCACCGCCAGTTGGTCCCGTAAAGCGCAACGAAGAACTGATGACGCTCCTGGGCATCGGCAAGTGTTCGTTCGAGAAGTCGTCGGCGTTGATCGACGGTCAGACGGTAATCCTGCGCGTAGCGAACGACGTAAGCCCATCGAAAGTCGTAGGATTCGAAGGTAGCGGTGACCGTGAGCAGGTCATCGAGTTCCGACAGGGCAATGAGTTGATCTGATCTCGTCCATTTTTGAAGGACGGCTTGATAATCCGCCGCCACATACTCGCGTGGACCGGACTCGAGTCGGACTTGAGACGGAGCGCAAGCACTCGCCATCATGACGAGCCCCACAGTCCACAGCAGCACGGGCCGACCGCGTTTGAGCATGGTCGGAATTGTGCCACGAATGAAGCGAAACATGGGCGTTTGATCCATCGAGGGTTACGAAGCGAAGAGTAAAGAAGACGGCAACGACGAATGTTACACCGAGAAAGACCTTTTCTTCACGGTCTTGCGTAACTTCTTGTCACCCAAAACAGTCACACTTGCACCGAACGAACTCACCCAACTCGCGGCCCACGCAAGGGAAACAGGTCCAAAGCGTACATCCAGCATCCCGTCGGTCCGCAACACCACGGACTGCGAGGAATGCCATACGCAATGGCGAAGACGTTCCGTCAGCGAAGCATCGAAACGGACATGCACATCGATTGTTTTGTCTTCTTGATCGGACAGAAAACAGAAGGGTGAATCAAATAGATCGCGAACGGACAAGGCTTTGACCCAATCGGGAGCCTCCCGTTCGATTGGCTCCCACAAGGTGGATTCGTTGGGCAATCGGATCAATTCGAGCGTCCACCGATTTTTGGGATCCGTTTCATGACAGGGAAAGCCAATCAAGACGATACCCATATGGTGATGAACCACGATGCCAAGTGGCCAAAGGGGAGCGGTTGACGTGACGGTAGGGATGAGAAACCGAAGGGCATGGGTACGCGATTGCGCATGCCGAATCCAAGCCTGACACACGCGAGCATGGTGTTCAGCATAGTGGGGAAGGTTTGGGAAAGCGATTTGGACGCAAGACAAAGGGTTGACGGTGGAGGGAGGAAAGAGTCTGTCCGAAAGAGCGGAATCGAGCGGTGATGCATCGGAGCGAAAGCAGGAGGAAGGAGGGAGGGAGGAGGGAGAAGACAGCACGGCACGTACGAGAACGCGTCCGCGGTCGCGTTTTTTTTCGACGTCAAAACCGAGGAGTTGCTCGGCGTGTTGGAGATAATTTCGCACGGAACGAACGGTACAACCGGCTTGTTGAGCCAATTCGAGATAGGTGAGCGGTCGACCTTGAGCGAGGGCGTGTTGGAGACGTTGGAGAATGGTGGCAGAGACGGCTCTTCCTGAGGTGGCCCGCATGGGGCTCATGGTTCACCGGAGGGAAAGCTTTCGCAAGGGAATGATGGAGTGATACTGGTGGAAGGAAAGGATTCCTTCCGGAAAGTACGAGACGTAGTGGAAGGGAGCCGTTGCTAGCGCTTGGAGTATTGGAAGCGTTTGCGAGCACCTGGCTGACCGTACTTTTTGCGCTCTTTTTCTCGCGCATCGCGGGTGAGATAGCCCGCGCGCTTGAGCATGCCCCGACGTTCCGGGTCCTGTTCGATGAGGGCACGGGCAATCCCATGGCGGAGTGCTTCTGCTTGAGCGCTATGACCTCCACCTTTTACCGTAGCCCAGACGTCGATCTCATCGAGAGCTTCGAGCAGTTCGAGAGACTGACGGCAAATCATGCGGGTGGTTTCTCTTTCGAAATAGTCATCCGCAAGGGTGTTATTGACGATGAACTGACCGGATCCTGGGCTGATCCAGACACGAGCGACGGCGCTCTTTCGTTTCCCTGTGGCGTAGAATCGATGTTCCGTGGGCATGAGGATCAGATCTCGAGGGGTTGCGGTTTCTGCGCCGCGTGAGGATGATCCGCGGTAGCGTATACCTTGAGCTTACCGATCATCTGACGTCCGAGGACGTTTTTCGGCAGCATGTTTTTGACGGCTTTCTGAATGGGCAACTCCGGCTTGCGGTTCATGAGCAAGCGGTAGGGTTCCGCACGAAAACCGCCGGGGGAACCGCTGTGGCGGTAGTAATGTTTTTTGTCGAGTTTGGAACCGGTCAGACCGACCTTGGCAGCGTTGATGACGATGACAAAGTCACCGGTATCGACGTGGGGGGTGAAGGTCGGCTTGTGCTTTCCACGCAAGATCTTGGCGATCTCACTGGCGAGACGCCCGAGGGACTTGCCTTCGGCATCGACGACCCACCACTCCCTGGAGGCAGCGGCCTCAGCGGGTTTGGCGGAGAACGTTCGGTTCATGGCATGGTGCCTTTCCTACAACTTCAGCGCTTCCAGATGATCATCATCCGGATGATGAGCCCGTCATCCCGGCTCAATCAACAATGGGGTCGCGGTTTTTACAGGGAGCCACAACGATTGTCAAGCACAGTCCACGATCATTTTTGCCAGCCATCGGCTCGAAGGCCGTCGACTCATGGCATACCCAGCAGTTGGCTCATCGAGGCTTCGTCCGCGGGGGTAAATGGGTACTGGTCGAATTCGGCACTGCTTGCCCAACGAAAAGCATGAACATTTCGCGGACTTGGCTCTCCACCGGTCAGGCGGCACTCGTAAAGATACAAGTCCACCACATAACGCTCGTAGGGGTGGGATACGAAAGAGATGAGCTGACCCACGGAAATATCGACCCCCAAACGATGACGAACCTCCCGTTGAAGCGCAGCCGTATCCGTTTCTCCCGGCTCGACCCGCCCTCCCGGAAACTCCCACATCAGCGGCAGCACCGCTGTCGGACGACGTTGGGTAATGAGATAGCGGCCATTGTTTTCCACAACCGCAGCCACCACACGAACGGTCTGGATGTTCTGGTGATCCATGCTTTTCGTCACTCCCATGCACAAACAGACTCCGCCGTTTGGATCGGATCGTTTCACCCACCGACAACGTTTTGCGGAACGAAACTTCGGTCAGTGGCCAACACGAAATAGCTGCTGACCCATCAACAAGATATCGCCGTCTTGTACCTCACGCTCACTCATCAACCGAATGAACGAACCGTTGGAACTTCCAAGATCCGTGAGCAGCACTTCTTCATCGTGGACCGTGAGTGAACAATGAAGTCCAGACACGTAACCATCTTCAGGGAACAGCACATGGCCACGTTCGCGCCCAATGTGAACGCCCAGTTTCGGTACCGGAAATGCGTTACCGTCCATCTGACGCCCGGTCACCAGCACAATCCGCCCTATATAGCCCGTCGAAGGACTTCCCATTTTCTCCACACCGTCGATCGGCGGTTCGGGATGGAGCTTTTCGAAACGAATGATCTCTTGCCCAATGCGGAAATACTGACCGTCGGCCACGGACTCCGGCGTGTCACGCATGAGCTTGAGATACGTGCCGTTGAGCGAACCGGCGTCTTCCACGAAAAGCTTTCCCCCTCGCAGACTGAGTTTCGCATGCTGCGGAGATAAATACGAATCACCACCGAAAATTCCACCGGTGCTTCGACCCACGAGCGTGACGTCGGAAGGCACGTCGAATGTTCCCGCATCGGTTCCATCCGCGCGCAACACAGTGAGTTTCCACGTCGCCGCGGAAGCCGAAGTCACCGCGGGCGCTGCTGGAACAGAAACGACTTTGGTGAGGTTGTAGCCACAAGACGCACAGAACTTGAACGCCGTAGAGTTGACATGACTACACTGCGGGCAAGCCACCGTTTCGCCCGTGGCACTCGCCATCGGTGCATCTGCAACAATGGGTGCGGGAGCTGGTTCAGCCACTGGCGCGGGAGACACCGCTGGCGGAACGAAAGGTGCTGGCGACGGTTCCGCCACGGGCCTCGGTGCCACCGCTGGCGGAACGAAAGGAGCGGGCGATGGTGCCGGAGCAGGTGCATGATAAGCTGCCACTGCCGGTGAACTCTTACCACCCGATACTGCCTTCATCCCCTGCGGGGGCGTTCGAGGCGCGAACGGCTTGGGTGCCGCATCACGGGGAAGTTCCGCTCCGCAACCGAGACAGAACTTATAGTGATCCTGGTTCTCCTTCCCACACTTGGAACACGTGATCACCGGTTACCTCCTAATCGCTTGCGCACATTGCGCCCTTGCTATTGCCGTTCACGTTCTTGGCTGAACCTTGGCCCATCCAATCGAAAACCTACGCGATTATCGCCGCGCCCGTGGCCAGGTCAAGGACGCTGCACACAATCGTGTGCTTTCAGTGACGAAGCAAGGCCAAGGCTTCGCGAATCACCGCCGGAATCGACCGATCTTCCACAGATTTTCCAAGGGAGGAAACAGCCCATTCCGCCTCCGATGGTTTGAATCCAAGGCGCGTCAGACCGTCCACGACCTGCTGACGCACCGATTCTTCCCCCATCGGCACTTTCTTTCCCCCCATCGCGGCACTGGCCACCGTTACGAACCCCAACTTGTCCTGCAACTCCAAGATCAACCGCTCCGCGGATTTCTTACCCACCCCAGGAACCGCCACCAAAGACCGAACGTCTTTGTCCCGAATCGCTTTCGCCAATTCCGCCGCCGGCAATACCGACAGGACCGATAAGGCGAGACGAGGCCCAATGCTCGTCACGCCCAGCAATACGCGGAAGGCTTGTCGTTCCTCCGCGGAGCTGAAACCAAATAGGACCAGCGCATCCTCTCGCACATGCGTATGAACGAAAAGCGTAACCCTGTCTTCTTGCTCCAACCCCAGCCGCTCGAGCGTGCCCCGCGGTACCGTCAGTTCAAAACCAACCCCATGAACATCAAGCAAAATACCGCCTTCCGCATCCTTTTGCACAAGCGCTCCCGTCAACCGACCAATCATGCCCTCCTTTATCAACCATCGCTCGCCAATTGTCAGCCACTGATCTGAAACCTTCCATGAATACCTCCAATTTGCCCAAATGTTATAGCGTCCTTCCTTTTTGTTCCCCGCTTCGAAAGAGGAGGACACCACAAGCACCGCCCACCATGGCTTGCATCACCAATCGAGTTGTCTCCGACGCGTCGAACGCGGAATCTGCATCCATCGGTGGATTCGTGTTCGAAGGTTATCGGAAAGATCGATGAACCACCGATCTCAATAGGCTTGCCCCGCATTCACCAGACACCTACAACCTCAAAGCATGGTTGTTCGAATCCTATCGATTGCTTCGGTCGTATCGATATGTGCCGCGTGTGGAGGAAGTGGAAGCGAAACCCCTCCCCCCGTCGAGCCCGTATCTCCCAAAATATCGAGCCAAAAATCACCGCCAACCTCATCGGAAACCGTCGAACAGGAAACCCAACTCCGTCCCACCCCCAGTTCGATCGTCGCCCCCTCGGAGTCCGACGACACGGACACCGAACCTTGAAGCGTAGCGACGCTGGTAGCGATGGCGTAACCGTACACAGGAGCATGCTCTGCCCTGCGCAACCCGCGTCAGGATCGGTTCTGACGATTCGAAGGATGTTCTTTGATAGCGCTGTCCAGGCGTAGCCCATCATCATCACTTCGGTTGACGGAAACGAAATCGCAGTCCCTTGCGGTTCGACACGGAGCCCTCATGCGTTGCACCAACACTCGCCATCAACGGTGGAAAACGGTGCCACGACGGTCCTTGCACGAGTGGGTTTCAGCCTCGCCTTCTTCGCGGTATGGCGGTTTCCTATTCCGAATCCAGCCACGAAGGAGAGTAGGCCCATGACGCAATCCGTGTATGTTGTCAGCGCTGTTCGTACACCTATCGGCAGCTTTCAAGGGGCATTGTCATCCGTTTCGGCCCCGCGGCTCGGTGCCGTCGTCATCACCAAGGCTCTCGAGCGCGCCAAGCTTCGTCCCGAAGACGTACAAGAAGTGTTCATGGGCAATGTGGTCGGCGCGGGAATTGGACAAGCCCCAGCGCGTCAAGCAGCGATCTTCGCGAATCTCCCCGCATCCGTGCCTTGCACCACGATCAACAAAGTATGCGGTTCCGGCATGCAAGCGGTCATTTTTGGAACCAAAACCCTACGCCTTGGCGATGCCGATATCGTCGTGGCCGGGGGCATCGAATCGATGTCTCGCATCCCTTACTACTTACCCGCCGCTCGCGATGGCATGCGGATGGGAGATGGCAAGGTCGTCGATGGAATGATCTTCGATGGATTGTGGGATCCTTATGGCAACCAACACATGGGAATGTTCGGGGAAAAATGCGCCAAGGAGTTCGGATTCACACGCGAAGCGCAAGACGCTTTCGCCGTAGAAAGCTACCGACGAGCGCTCGAGGCGCAGAAACAGGGTAAGTTCGATGCGGAGATTGTCGGAGTCGAAGTCCCTCAAAGAAAAGGAGAGCCCGTGGTGGTGCAGGTAGACGAGGAGCCGGCCCGAGGAAATCCTTCGAAAATGGCACAGTTACGCCCCGCCTTCGCCAAGGACGGCACCATCACGGCCGCGAATGCTTCCAAGATCGACGACGGCGCATGCGCGATGGTGTTGGCCACCGACGAAGCTGTTAAAAAACATGGGCTGGTGCCTCTCGCCAGGGTGGTCGGGTATGCCGGCGTGGCGCAAGATCCGGCTTGGTTCACGACCGCGCCGGCGGCCGCCATCGACAAGACCCTGACCACCCTCGGTTTGAAAACCCAAGACATCGATCTATTCGAAATCAATGAAGCTTTCGCCGTCGTGACGATGCATTCGATCCAGGCCTGCAAACTCGACCCGGAAATAGTGAACGTGCATGGCGGCGCCGTTTCCCTCGGTCACCCGATCGGATGCTCCGGTGCGCGCATCACCACGACGTTGCTGCATGCGATGCTCGACCGAAAAGTAAAACGGGGATTGGCAACACTGTGCATCGGTGGAGGCGAAGCGCTCGCCGTCGTTCTGGAAACGATCTGAAAAACCCGCTTTCCTACGGTCATTCCCCTACGTTGCCGTGCCTGTCATTTTTTGTCTGGTGTAGGCTTGCGCGGGTTCGATCGCAATCATCACCGGGGCCCCTCGACCACGCTATGGTTCGAGAGGGGTTCCCGACGCAAGGGCATGAAACCATGAGATTTCCAAGACTGCTCGCCATCGTGACGCTCACATCGCTTACGGCGGTCTCCGCTTGCAGCAAAAAAAATTCACCCAACGGATCCGACTCCACGGTGGGCAAACATGCCATCCCGGCCGCGCAAGAAGGTAAGTTCAACGTCGCCTTCGTGCATGTCGGCCCCGTGGGTGACGGCGGATGGACGTACGCTCAGGATCAGGGTCGAAAATACCTGTTGCAACAGATACCCGAGGTTCATACCGCACACGTCGAAAGTGTGGCCGAGGGCGCGGAATCCGAACAAGTGATACGCGCCTTGGCTCGAAAAGGTTTCAATCTGGTCGTCGCCACTTCTTTCGGATTCATGGACAGCACCGAAACCGTCGCCAAGGAATTTCCAAACACGAAGTTCATTCACATCTCCGGATTCAAGAAAAACGACACCAACTTCGGCAATGCGTTCGGCGCCATGGAACAGATGAAATACTTGGCAGGCATGATTGCCGGAGCCCGCGCGGCACAGGATGGTGTTCCACGACTGGGCTACATCGCTCCTTACCCCATCCCGGAAGTGGTTCGTCTGGGCAACGCGTTGATGTTGGGAGCAAAACAAACATGCCCACAATGCACGATGGAAATCCGGTGGATGAATTCTTGGTTCGATCCTGGAAAAGAACAGGAAGCCGCCGAGTCCATGTTCAACGCGGGCGTGCAAGTCGTGCTTACCGGCGCCGATACCACCGGCCCCATCGTCGTGGCTGGACAAAAAAAGAAATGGGCCGTCGGCTATGATTCCAACAACGCTTGCGATGCCGACAAAGCGCATTGTTTGACGACGCCCTATTGGAATTGGGGCGTGTTTTATGTCGATGCCGTCAAACAAATGCGCGCGGGATCGTGGAAACCGTCGTCGTGGTACGGTGAGGCGGACTCAGGCCTTCTCGGGCTCATTGGATTCGAAGACGGAGCCACGCCCGCTCCCGGCGTTCCCGAAAGCGTCATCCCTGTGGTACGCGAGAAGCTTGCCGCCATGAAGGCGGGCACGTTCACCCGCTTCGACGTTTTTGCCGGACCCATCAAAGACAACCGGGGCAAGGAAGTCCTGCCGGAAGGAAAACGTTTGACGCAAGAGGACTTGGAAGGCTTGCCGGGCTGCAAGGTGTGTATGAATTGGCTTGCGGAAGGCATCCTTGGACAATTGTCGCCGAAGTGAATCGTATCGCCGCATCCGCTGAGCCCAAAGACATGACGTGACCAAGCGCGGCATGGTCAAGCGCTTCCCCGGCATCGTGGCCAACGATCACGTCGACTTCACCCTCCGACGGGGGGAGGTACATGCGCTCATCGGAGAAAACGGAGCCGGCAAAACGAGGCTCATGAACATGCTTGCGGGAGTGCAACGCCCCGAGGAAGGCGAGATTTTCGTTCATGACAAAGCTATCCAGATACGGTCACATCGCGATGCGGACCCATGGGGGATCGCCATGGTGCATCAGGAATTGATGCTCGCCGAAGCGCTCACGGTTGCGGAAAACGTTGCCCTTGGCTTGCGAAACCTGAAATGGCAAATCCGCTGCTCGTCCATCGAACGGTCCATCGAAGAACAATCGCGCGTCCTGGGCTTCGACATCGATCCTCGGGCTTACGTCTGGCATCTATCCATCGGGCAACGACAACGGGTCGAACGGCTGCGGGCCCTGATGCGAGGCGTCCGTATCCTGTGGCTCGATGAACCCGCCGCCCTGCTCAGCCCCGACGAAAAGGTACTCGATGTGCATGAAGTGCATGCTTGTGGCGACAAGGGATTCGAAGCCTTGCGTCACATTTCATGCAAGGTATTTGCAGGCGAAATCCTGGGTGTTGCCGGAGTATCCGGAAATGGTCAGCGGGAGCTGGCTGACGTGTTCCGTGGAATGCGGCCTACCACCTCAGGGCGTATCACCCTTTGCGGGAACGATGTGACGCATGCCACGCCAGCGCGCTATCTGCGTGCAGGGCTGGCCTACATTCCCGAAAACCGGCGCACGCAAGAGGCCGTCACCAGTCTTTCGCTAGCCGAAAACCTGGCGCAAAAAACTTATCGTCATCCTCCCATCGCCAAACGTTGGGGCCTGTGGCGGAAAGAAATGCGTTCGTTCGCCAGGCGGCTCGTCGATACCTTTCACGTCCAGGCGGTCTCGTTGCAGCAACCCGCGGGCCATCTGTTCAGCGGCAACTTGCAACGATTGATCCTGGCGCGAGAACTGTCCCATCCCATTTCCTTGCTGTTGGCAGCACAACCTACCCGGGGGCTAGATTTCGCGGCGTCCTGACCCCCATGTGCCCAGTCACATTACCGTCAAATTGGATGATCGGTGCATGACAAGGACAGATATGGGGCCTCGTGGTGGGAAGAACGCGGTTGGCGGAGCGAATACACGTGACTTGCTTGATCGTTTGCGCCTTGCTCAGCTCATCGACCAAGAGCGGATGGAGGCCAGCATCGAACCGCGACCTGCTTCGTGGCTGTTACTGTATCTACGGCCTTGCGCGATTCACATTGATTGCAGGGCTCTGCGCTACGAGGTGGTCAAGAGGGGGAGAACGACGAGAGCGTCATCCCTCACCCTTCGCCTCACGGCGATCCACCCGTTTCCTCCCGTCGACCACCGCTCCTAGCGGTACAGAACCCGCTGCCATCCCCGCTGGCTCGAGTTCACCTGCCGGATGCCCTTCCATCGTTCTTTCGGTTCACTTATTACCTCGCGAGCACAGCTCGAAGCTCCTCGATCCCGTCCCGAAGCAGGCTGCGACAGCGCACGAGTTCGCTCGCCTCGAGTCGCCGCAACGGCTCGATGGCGACCGCTGCGGTGGGACCGAGCGCCAAAAGCAGCAGAACGATTTCCTCGATCTCCACTTCGTTATCGAAGGGCACATCGAGGAGACTCGATAGGCGGTTCGCGACCGCGCTGCCGACGGCCGTGCAGGCCTCGATGGGCGCCGTGGCGGCGAGGCGACGGAGCGCCGGCAAGACCATGTTGCGGGGCGGCGTGCCGGTCTCGAACGCCCCGAGAAGCGAATCGAGGAGCCCGGCGCGACAGTCCAACTGCTCGTTCGCGATACGAGCCGCCAGCGGAGTCTGGCTCGAGGCTAGCCGAAGCACATCGCCAAGGGGGCTTTCGTCGGTGAGTAACAGCGCATCATGGACGTCAAGCCAATACGTGAACTCCCAGCGCATATCGCGACGGGGCGGTGCCGCGGGGATCCCGGCTGCGCGGAGGCGGTCGCCAAGTCGCGGCAGTGGGGGCGCCGCGGCGAGTTCGCACTCGACGGCGAGCAGCATCTGTGCATCGGCCACTCGCAGGCTCGCCGGCAGCCAGCAGGGCTCGTTCGAATCGGCTGGCGGACTCGCTACCAGGCGCGGGAAGGCACCAAGCCACGGTCGGACATCGTCGTCGATCGTCAGCAGCCGGGTGGCGATGACTTCGGGATCAAGGTGGGGATTCTTCGGGTACGACCATTCGTCGTGAACTACACGAACGTGACCACATGCCATGCAAGCGCGCGCCCCGGTGTCGGCAAGCAGCACGGGCCGCCAGAGTTCGGTCGCTCCGCAGTCGCAGCGAGCGAATTCATCGGGCGAGATGACGGGGTCGAGGATCATGTCGTGCGGCACTTTCGAGCGAAGCACCAAGCGGGAGCCAGCAGCGACTCCTCCAGGACTTTACCCCACCAGAATTCGAGATGGCAAACGGGACCCGGTACGCGGTGACGGCGGGGGTGTTTGGAGGCTTGGTGAGACAACCGTCCGTAGCCGAGTTGCCCTGGCGAAAACCATAGCTGCGCCATCCTGTCCGGCAAAGACCATTCGTTGGACGCTTCTGTTGCCCATAGGCAAATCGGTCAGTTTTCGCAAATCAAGACAAGTTCCGGATCACGTCGCGGGGGCGGCGTAAAGGCAGTCAAGACGGAATCAGGGAGGATTCATGGTGTCAACGCGATCGGTAGACAAACCAATGCGTCGCCGCCTTTTCCCGCAGCGCATAACCCACTGCCCTGCGCGATCAGCAGCTACGCCACGAACAAGACCGGGTCGAAGCCCGGTTGTGGGGCAGGAGCGTGTGCCTCGGTGATGCTGGCAATGACACGAAGTCTCCCGCCGCAACGCGGACATTGCAGCGAATCTACGTCGAACACTCGGCGAAGAAGCGTCGCCCAGTCCACGGTCTTCCCCGCGACCACCACGGCCCTGCGATAGCTTCGTTGCGCTTGGGGCTCCGCAGCTTTAGACAAGGCTTCAGGCAAGCCCGCTAGCGTACACGACACGTCCGTGCTCTTGGTCACCGACGGCACTTGTGGCTCGCTCGGACGTTGTGGCCGGTGGCCCTTGTCGTCGTTGGATCTGGGCACGAGATGCTTATGCTATCGCGATGCGCTCGACAACACGCCCACGTACCGGACCAAGGGATGTCGCGGTAGGGGTACCAGGCTTGCGAGACGCACAAGAAACTACATCGGTTCCATCAGCAGATGGGTCCTGCTTCCCCTTGGATACTTCAACTGGTAGGCGACACGCCCGGTCGCCGCTGTGCCAGGCTTTGTGCGGGCGAGACGCCCGCGGTCCCAGCCGTGGTCCCAGCGACACTGGGGCGCGGGCGAGACGCCCGCATCGTCTCCATCGTCACCGCCAGTGTTGATTGCGCTCAACGACCCCCACCTGGACCGGATTGGATTCGATGGTGTGGGGACGTCCGGTGATTTTCGTTTGGAAGCCGGTTGTTATGCGCAGTTACCTGCGCGATCTCGCTCTGGGTGGGAGCCCGGCTCTCGGTGAAGACGGCTCGGGTGCCGTCGTTGTGGTACACGCCATCGAGCACGAGTAGGTGAGCATGGGGATTGAGATTGAGCTACCCACCGAAAAACTGGATAGTCGCGACGATTTCCGTGGCTCCGTGCCGGTCTCCCCGTTGCTGGCCGAGGCGTCGTATCAAAACGGAGATCTCCGCGCACAGGATGCGCACCACCGCACTGAGCAGAGCCGAGCTGCGCGCCATCGGTACACGCAGCTCGTAGGGGACGCTCGGCATCCATTGTCGTAAGGCAACGCTGGGCAGGACTCGATCCACCAGGTTTGCTGCGGTTTGACTCGCGCGCCTCGCTTCGCACGACGGGCACACGCCGCGAAGCTTGCGCGAGAAAGCCACGAGCATCGAAGCCCCGCAGTTTCAGCAACACGCACGCGCAAAGCCCCACGCCAGAATCTCGCAGCGCAAGTACTTCTGGAACTCTTGGGCGACGTGCCGTGGCAGCGGTCGCAGGTATGCTTCACTCGCCATCGCCACGAATGTTTCGAGCCAAGTTAGCACGACCTGAACCAGTACGGAAGAGTCGGGCTGGTGACGCACGTATGGCTTGCGAAGGCGGGGTTGTACGGGGACCCCATCGGAAAAAGGACGTGCCATGGCCCGAAGCGATGGCGAAGGGTGTGCCAGCTTCGGTACGTCGTGATTTCGGGTGGTTATGTACGCTGTGGGGTGGCGGCGCGCCAGGGTGATCGCGCCCTTGACGACGTTGTGAGAGGCGTAACAACTTGAAATAACTTATGAATATCACCAACCGGCGATGCGCCGCCCGAATTTGGCGGTCGCCACCGAGGCGAACAAGCGAGGAGATGCAAGCGGGAAACGAATCCCCATCTCCCGACAGCGGGGCGACTGCAGGGTCCACCCAGACGCTGTCGTCGAGCTTGAACGTCACCGGCCCCAGATACTCGACCTCGAAGTGCCCGTGGTCCTTGGACTTGGGCTTATGCACCGCGATGACGCGCACCTCGCACAGCTTGCCGGGCTGCACCCGCGGGTCGTTACACAAGACCGCCTTGGGCGCCCGCTCATCGTCGGCGTGGGTGGCGCGAAACCGAAACGCGCTGTCTTTCTTGGGGTTCGCGTAGAACGTGGTCTGAAGCTTGCTGCCAACCTTCCACTCCGCCATTTTGACCTCGCTCCGCTTGCTGGTTGAGGTGAGTGAGCAACCGGGAATCCTCTCTGACAACTGGGAACAGGAGAGCACGGCGTGTCGTTGGTCACGTTTGACCTCCGACGGTTGTTTCGGACGCATTTTCCGTTCCATGCGCAGATGCTCGAACGGTTTCATTCAGACGTACGTGCCGACAACAACGACCTTCACCATGTCTATCGAGCGCTCGATGTGCTGGCTGCTGACAAGGACGACTTGGAAACCTTGCTGTTCTTGCATGGTCGTGACCTTTTCAGTCGGCATGTCGATGTCCTTCCATACGACCTAACTGCCCTTGTCGATTAAGGCTTGGTCATCTCGTGGAGCCTGGGCACCTGGCTTCTTGCATCGAGCCGCGGGGGGTCTCGTCGGGCTGAGTTGTATCTACGTCGCCGTATAACATCTTTGAATTTCAAATAGTTACGGACTATGGGGGTCAAGCTGGGGCTCATCGACGCGCCCCAGCTTGCCGACACGGACGTGGTTGCGGTGGCTCCGACGGTCGACTGCGGGTGCCGCAGCGTGCTGGGACTGACGGTGAGCAGGGAGCAGGATGCACCGGGCGTCCCCGCCGTCACCGTGGCCGGGTTCAAGCCCCCCGTGGCGGCCAGTGGCACGGCGCGGAGACCGTCACCGCGGGGTCCCTGCCATCCTCCTCGACACGCGACGCACCGCGACGAGCACCACGGCCATCACGATGACGAGTACGAAGATCCCCCCGCCCATCACCATGGAGAAGACCCCCATGTCGGAAAGCCCGCCGGCGTAGCGCATTCGACAGAGCCGCACGTCCTTTGCCAGCGTGAGCTTCCCCTCATCCCGGAAGAACTTCTTGTCACCGGAATCCAGTCCCTCCCAAAGGACGTCGCGGACCACGCACGGATAGGCGTCCATCCTTGCCAAACGCCCGAGTTCGTTGGGAGGAGCGTTGTCCAAGGCGAGCACGGCATGCACAGGCATGGATGGATTCCAGCCGGGCTCCACCACCGGGATGCGGAGGGTCACCGAGGAGGGAACCCCCCGGCGCATGATGGTCTTCTTCATGCTGTATTCGGCCGCCAGGTGGCCCTTCAGCAGGAGATTGCGGCTTTCTAGGGGTTGCCCGGCGGCTAGTTCGGTAACGCTCACCTCCTGGGAACCCTTGTCCAACCCATGAATCAGCATGGGCGCCGTAAACACGAGCAGGAGCCCGATATACACGAGCGGCAGGGCCACCAGCATGATGGGCTTCACGAGACTGGTAACGCCCATCTTCTTGAGCGCCTCCCTGCTCGGCATAGCCCGCAGGTCGATGTCGGGACGCATGCCCACGAGCACATCCACCACGGCCTGGAAGTCCCCCTGGCCAGGCGCAGAATTGGTGCGTACGACCCTGGTCTTGCCAGGAGCATGTTCATAGGCCAGAAACAATTCCTGCACACCACCCGGGTGCTGCAGAACATGGAGCCCCTTCAGGCGGTCCAGATGCAGCTCCACGGTTGAACGCGCCTGCTCCAGGACAAGGCGCTCATGGCCGAGGGTGACCGTGACCGGCATGCCCATGCCGTTTTTGTACGTGAAGACGGATGGTTCAGTCATAGGAGCTGATAAGAATTATCGATCAGTTTTCGGAAGTCAAGACAAGTTTCGGGTCACGTCGCGGGGGCGGCGTTAAGGCAGTCAAGACGGAATCAGGGCGGATGCATGGTGTGAGCGCGATCGGTAGACGCACCGATGCGTCGCCGCGCTTGCCCGCAGCGAATAACCCCCTGTCCTGCGCGACCAGCAGCTAGGCCGTGGTCGAGCTGTCGCATCAAACCGGAGATTTCCGCACACAGGATGCGCACCACCGCACTGAGCAGGGCAAAACGGAACAGCGCTGGGCTGCGCGCCATCGGTAAACGCAGCTCGTAGGGTATGCTCAGCGCTCATTGGCGTGAGGGAACACGGGGCAAGACTCGGTCCACGGGTTTTGCTGCGGTCTGACTCGCGCGCCTCGCTGTGCATGACGGGCCCACGCGGAGCGTACGAGTAAAGCCACAGCAAACTCCTCGACGACATGCCGCGGCAGCGGTCGCAGGTGTGCTTCGCTCGCCATCGCGAGGAACGTCTCGAGCCACGTCTGCACGATCTGACGTTGGATGACGCCGTGTCTGGGGGAAGTTGTACTCCGCGTGGAGGTGGCATCACTGGGGTGAATCGCAGAATCCGCATCCTGCTGGTCCGACCTCGTGGAAATACGTCGTCGAGATACGCAAGAGCGTAGAGCCCCCCGACCGTCACGAAAATCATCATAGGATCGATTGGCCTGCTCTGTAACTTCGTCCTTTTCCTGTTCCGGGGTGTGGCTCATGTTCCCCTTTGAGAAGCAGGTACTTCTCAGGCACTGGTTGTATCAGCTCTGGTTCAGGTATTTCTGTGCATCTTGGGATTCGTAACGTTGGTTCTCCCTTGGTCTCCTGCCCGAATACTTGTGACCGTATCTCTCGCGCAAGAATCTCAGCCATCAACGAAGGCACAGCGTTGCCAATCTGTCTTTGGATTTCCGTTCTTGGGGCATCGATTACGAAGTGCTTCGGAAAAGTCTGAATCGCTGCCATCTCTTGCCACGACAGTTTTCTGTTGGTCCAATGAAAGGGGCCAATGGCCGAGCCGGGCTGAGCCTGAATTGTCCAACTGGGGAGTCGTTTGGAGAGTTTCAGTAAGAAACTCCAATAACGAGTTCTCCACCCAAACAACGGCAGCCCGCCCTTGCGGTCGGTGTGCCACAGGTAATTCTCACCTTCAGGGATGGACGGAAGCAAATCCGCCCATTTTCCACCAACCTCCAGCTTCTGCCCAGGGTCGAGCGGGATTGTGCCGATGGCTTCCCATGCCGACACGTAGGGCATGGTTCCCATGTCTCCAAACAGGGAGGATTCCGCCTCTTCCAAAGGAATATGTGTTGGGGCTGGGAAGTTGAATCGAATGCCTTTTCGCGACGCAACGAGGAAAAAGCGTACCCGAAGCTGAGGAACACCGTAATTGGCAACATTGAGGACACGCCAGGAAGGGACATAGTGCAGTCCAGTGTTCTGGTTGATATCCTTGATACGCTCGATGATGAATTGGAATCCCTCTTCCTTTCCGTTGTAGTTCAAACCGTGGACGTTCTCCAGCAGGAAGGCCTGTGGCTGAAGTTCTTCCACAAACCGGAAATACTGTTCGAGCGTGTTGGCCCGCGGATCATCCAGACGGAGCGTGTCGCCTTTGCTCCAGTAGGCTGACTTCGAGAACGGCTGACATGGAGGGCCACCGACCAACATATCGCATGCCCCCGGCTGTGAGCCGATAGCCGCTTTGACATCGGATGTACTGAGTTGCTCGATGGGGGCATGAACCACGTTCTGCCGATGATTGAGGTGCAGCGTCTCACAGGAGAACTTGTCATAATCATTCGCAAAGCGAACGGAAAACCCCGCTGCCTCAAACCCGTAATCCAGCCCGCCACAGCCGGAAAACAGACTCACGACCTGAAGTTCAGATTTCCGGATCGTACACAATTTCTGTCTTCTTTCGATTGACTGCATCAATGATATCGCCGAGGCTTTTGCCGACGATTCTGTCAAACACCTCCGCCCATGACTTCGTTTCTTCGGCAACCGAGATATGTACATTGACTTCGGCGCTTGCCCCAGTTCCCCATGCGCGAAGGCCGATGCCCGGCGTGCGTTTGGGTTGCTTCTGGAGAATTCTTATCGATTTGCGTGCGGAAATCAGCCGAAACTCAGGGGTCGCAAACTTCTGACGGATGCTGTTCCAATGTTTCGTCGTCATTCCGTACACGAATTTGTCTTCGGCATCCCGTATCCGAGTTCCTGAAAATTCGTTTAGGATTCGCCAGACAATCGCTTCGTTTTCGTCCAATAACGGGATGAGGTAGGTATTGATTGAATCCACAAGGCCATAATCAATAGCTACTGCGTAAACAAGGTTGGACTCTTTCTCAATCGCATCGTAAGCTTTGTAGACAGGGATGGGAATACAGTCATCAGGATCCAAGCCGACAAGCTGTCTTGCGTTCTCGAACCGCGTTCCTGCATTCTTAACGTTGATCGGTAGGCGCAAATCGCCTTCAGTCAGCGTGAAATCGACCAGGGTGTGCCCAGATTCCCTATCATCTTCGTAGTCGATCGTTTTTCGTTTCGCGCGGAGCGCGTCAACTTGCTCAAGAAAACGTTGTTCCGTGATGGCGGCAGGAAAGAGCTTGGTGACAGGGTTCTCGGCAGATCCGGTCTTGGTTCGAGCTTTGATATGTCTAAGAAAACCGCTTGTCGCCAGGGCCGAAACCAGTTCCTCTGCTTTCGTCAGGGAGTAGCAGTTCAGGTCGTAGAGATGCCGGGCGATTTCAGAAGGTGTCTTGCTTTGGTCAACGGCCCACAGATACGCCTGGGCAAGCCCTGCACCGACCCATCGCGAGTTGGGCAGCACAGCGACGATCGCTTTGGCTGCTTGTTCGTCAGTGATTTGGGTCATGCATTCTCGTTATCCCTTGTGGCTAGCAAGTTCTACCTACGAACTTCCATAGTTCATTCCAAAGGAAAACACAATCATGTCAACATATTGCAGGATAGTGTAAGACATCTGACTAAACCCATCTTGACCACTGCAGTTCATAAGCATACGAAATTCCAAGATTTTTGACGGAGACGTCGATACAACTCAGCCCAACGAGAAGCCAAGGGACCAGGCTCCACAAGATGACCAAGCGTCAATCGAGTAAGAATCTCTCGCTGCTGTGTAGTCGGCTCCGGGGCGACATACGCTACTGACTTGTCAGTTCCCGTCGCAATCATGTTGAGATGACACGAGCAGAAGTCTTCGAATACGGAACGTGCCGTCATCCTCTTGTCCCCAGTGCCCATCGGACGCTCGATCGTGCGCTCGAGCAACAGCGCTACCATGAACAACGACACATGTGCTCTGACCTTCGAATCTGTGTGATAAAATAGCGATAAGAAATTCGAACGCCTCTCGCAAGTCAACTCGAACCTCGGCCACGTCGGTCGCCAACGCGACCACGCACAAAGAACAGAACCTGCAGCCATCCGCAGAAGCAAGGGAATCTCGAGACAAAAGGATGCGTCGCCGCCTTTACCCGCTGCGCATTACCCACTGCCCTGCGCGACCATCCAACAGCTTCACCACGAACAGGACCGGGTCGAACCCCAGGCGCCCATCGAGCACGAGTAGGTGAGCATGGGGATTAGGATTGAGGGCTCCAGTAAATAACTGGATAGTCGAGACTATTCCGGGAGTTCCCTGTCGGACCCCCCGTTCCTGGCCAAGCTGTCGCATCAGACGGGAAATCTCCGCGCACAGGATGCGCACCACCGCACTGAGCAGAGTCGGGCGGCGCACCATCGGTAAACGCAGCTCGTAGGGCACGATCTGCACCCATTGGCGTAAGGCAACGCGGCGCAGGACTCGGTCCTCGAGGTTTGCTGCGGTCTGGCTCGCGCGCCTCGCTCCGCACGACGGGCACATACCGCGAAGCTTGCACCGGAAAGCCCCGAACAAACCCCTCAACGACATGCCGCGACAGCAGTCGCAGCTACGCTTCGCTCGCCATCGCACGGAATCTCTCGAGCAAAGCACGCACGACCTGAACCAGCACGGACGACGCAAGCTGGTGACCTACCTATCGCTTGCGAAGGCGGGGTTGGTCGGACAGCCCATCGAAAAAAGGACAAGCCATCGCCCCAAAGCCATGCCGAAGCGTGTGCCAGCTTCGGTACGTCGTGATTTCGGGTGGTTGGGCAAGCTGTTGGGAGGCGGTGCGCCAGGGTGTTCGCGCCTTTGATGGTAGCCTTGGCGACGTAACCAGTTGAAATAGTTTACAAATATCACCAGCCGTCGATGCGCCGCCCAGCGTTCCCGAAAGCGTCATCCCCATGGTGCATGAGAAGCTTGCCGCCAGGAAGGCGGGCACCTTCACCCGCTTCGACGTTTTTGCGAGACCCATCAAGGACAACCGAGGTAAGGAAATCCTGCCGGAAGGTAAACGCTTGACGCAAAAGGACTTGGAAGGCTTGCCCGGCTGCAAGGTGTGTATGAATTGGCTTGCGGAAGGCATCCTTGGACAAATACCGCCGAAGTGAATCGGATCGCCCCATCCGCTGATCCCAAAGACACGACCGTGGCCATGCGCGGCATGGTCAAGCGCTTCCCAGGCATCGTGGCCAACGATCACGTCGACTTCACCCTCCGACGGGGGGAAGTACATGCGCTCATCGGAGAAAACGGAGCCGGCAAAACGACACTCATGAACATGCTTGCGGGGGTGCAACGCCCCGAGGAAGGCGAGATTTTCGTTCATGACAAATCTGTCCAGATACGGTCACCCCGCGATGCAGACCAATGCGGGATCGCCATGGTGCATCAGGAATTGATGCTTGCCGAAGCGCTCACGGTTGCGGAAAACGTCGCCCTTGGCTTGCGAAACCTGAAATGGCAAATCCACTGGTCGTCCATCGAACGGTCCATCGAAGAACAATCTCGCGTCCTGGGCTTCGATATCGATCCTCGGGCTTACGTCTGGCAGCTATCCATCGGGCAACGACAACGGGTCGAACTGCTGCGGGCCTTGATGCGAGGCGCCCGTATCCTGTTGCTCGATGAACCCACCGCCGTGCTCAGCCCCCACGAAATTCACCAGTTTCTTGCTTCTCTCCGGCGCCTGACAGCGCAAGGAATGAGCATTGCCCTCGTCAGTCACAAACTCGAGGAAATCGTCCAGATCGCGGACCGATTCACGGTCCTGCGAAAAGGTCGTGGGGTCGTATCGGGGGTGCCTACCGCGAGCACGTCGCAAACCGAGCTGGCCTCGTGGATGGTTGGACAAAAGATAGACAAACCTTGTCATGACGTTCGCTCCCCGGCTTCGGACGTCGAGGTGCTCGATGTGCATGACGTGCATGCTTGTGGCGACAAGGGATTCGAAGCCTTGTGTCACGTTTCGTTCAAGGTGTTTGCAGGCGAAATTCTGGGGGTTGCCGGAGTATCCGGAAATGGTCAGCGAGAACTGGCGGATGTGCTCAGTGGAATGCGGCCCATCACCTCAGGACGTATCACCCTTTGCGGGAACGATGTGACGCATGCCACACCAGCACGCTTTCTGCGCGCAGGGCTGGCCTACATTCCCGAAAATCGGCGCACGCAAGGGGCCGTTACCAGTCTTTCGCTAGCCGAAAACCTGGCGCTAAAAACCTACCGTCAACCTCCCATCGCCAAACGTTGGGGCCTATCCCGAAAAGAAATGCGCTCGTTCGCCAGACGGCTCGTCGATACCTTTCACGTCCAGGCCGTCTCGTTGCAACAACCCGCGGGCCATCTGTCCGGCGGCAACTTGCAACGATTGATCCTGGCACGAGAACTGTCCCGTCCCATTTCCTTGCTGTTGGCAGCACAACCTACCCGTGGGCTCGACATCGCGGCCACGCGAAATATCCACGATCTATTCATGGCCCAACGAAAAGCCGGTGTCGCGACTTTGTTGATCTCCGAAGATCTCGATGAACTCAGTTCGCTATGCGATCGGTTGATCGTGTTGTTTCGCGGACGAATCGTAGCCCGTTTCGATCGCGCCTCGTTCCATCGTGATGCGATTGGCCGGGCCATGGCGGGAATCGAAACGTCGGCATGACGAGCGATTCACGAACCGTCATCACGACCGAACCCGTCGGCGCCCCAAAGCGAGCTTGCCTCTATCCGGAACGGGTTTTCATGACATGGGAGTCTTGTCGCTCCCATCCCGAGAGCTGCGTCGTGTCGTTACCATCCCGCAACAACGACAATCCGCGTGGTTCGATCCTTTTTATCATCGCCGGTTCATGAGTCTGTCCTGTGCTGGTAAAAGGCTCGCTCGTGGGGTGGATATTCCATCCAACCCAAAGGCCACGACGAAACATGGTCATGTTGAAATGGCACCTAGAACCAAGGCTCGACACAACGACGCGGCAGCGGTGGATTCACACCATCGCTTCCGTAGCCGCCGCTTTGCTCGTGGGAGCGATATTGCTTGCGGGAGCGGGAGTCGATCCTCTGGAGGCCTACGTACACATCATTCGTACTGGCCTGCTCAGTGGTTATGCGGTTTCCGACACCATCGTGAAAGCCACGCCCATCTTGTTATGCGCCCTGGGAGCTTCCGTGGCTTTTCGCATGAAGCTTTGGAATATCGGGGGGGAAGGACAATTGCTGCTCGGCGCATGGGCCGCGGCCGGTGTGGCGCTTCATTGGCTGCCACCCACAACGCCGTCGCTGTTCATGCTCCTCACCATGATGCTCGCCGGAGCGTTGGCAGGCGCGGTTACCTGTGCCATCGCGGGCGTGTTGCGAGCATGGCTGCATGTCAACGAAATCATTACGACATTGATGCTCAATTATGTCGCTTCCCTGTGGGTATCCTATTTCGTATTTGGGCCGTGGAGTGATCGTGGCTTCCCTCTAACCCCTTCGTTTCCAAAAGGCGCCACGCTACCACGCTTGACGGACATCGCCGCGTCTTGGCCGGCGCTCGGTGGCATGACAGCCCATGCCGGCGCCATCCTCGCCCTTGTGGCAAGCGGTGTCGTGAGCCATGCCCTCGCACGAACACGATGGGGCTTTGAAATCCGGGTATTAGGACAAAACCCCACGGTGGGTCGTCTTTCCGGAATGAATCATGCCCGACTTACCCTCACGACCATGGCGGTAAGCGGAGCGCTGTGCGGACTGGCGGGAATGACCGAGGTATCCGGTGTCGTGCATAGGCTCCAAGATCGCTTCTCTCCAGGCTTCGGCTTCATGGGCATCATCGTCGCCTGGTTGGGCAAACTCGAACCCTGGCGCATGGTCGTGGTCGCTTTTCTTTTCGGTGTCTTGCTCGTCGGTGGCAAAGAGATTCAGCCGGGGGGCGTGCCCCAGATGCTGCAAGGACTCATTCTATTCGTGATCGTTGGGTCCCAGTTTTGGCTGCGTTTCAAGATTCGTGTCGCACGCACGGAGCCAACGTCATGACCTCACGTCTTGGACTCGATTTTTTCATCAATCTGGTGGCCGCTGGGTTGGCACGGGGAACCCCCATCCTGTTCGCCACCTTGGGCGGCATCATCACCGAGCGCTCCGGCGTGATGAACCTCGGAATCGAAGGGATGATGCTCGTCGGAGCCATGACCGCGTTCTCCACGGCACGCTCTACCAACAACGCGTTGCTAGGTGTGTGTACCGGAATGCTCGCGGGGGCCACGCTTGCCCTCGCCTATGCCATCGTCGTGGTACACCTTCGAGCCGATCAAGTCGTCAGTGGTTTGGCTCTCGTATTTTTCGGTTCCGGATTGAGTTCCATGCTCGGCGCTTCGCTCGTCGATCAGAAAGAGGCCACCGCGCGTATCCCCTCCTTGTCCTTGTCGGTGCTGGAAGACCTTCCCATCCTGGGTCCCGTGCTTTTCAAGCAAAATCTGATGGTGTGGTTGGGGCTCGCTCTCGTGGCTTGTGGCTCCTGGATCCTATTCAAAACGCGATGGGGGCTGGTCCTGCGAGCGGTAGGAGAACACCCCGCCCAAGCAGATTCACTGGGAATATCCGTGCTTACGGTACGCACCGTCTGCGTGATGATCGGGGGCGCCATGGCGGGTTTGGCGGGCGCGAGCCTCAGTCTGGCGATCTCTCCCGGATGGGTCGATGGGATGACCGCTGGGCAAGGATGGGTTGCGGTGGGATTGGTGATCTTCGCAAGATGGAACCCGGGCCGTGCGTTGATCGGTGCCTGGCTATTCGGCACGCTTCGACGGCTCCCGCTGGATTTGCAAGGAGTTCCCAGTCTGCCGGTCTTTCACAATCCCAATATCGGTTATTTTTTGAGCATGCTCCCCTATCTTTTCGTGATTGGCGCGATGATCGTGGGATCGAGGCAAGCGCTGCGACGGCGCCTTGGAGCGCCCGCATCGTTAGGATTGCCTTGGTTTCGCGGCGATCGAGGATGAACCCACGGCGAGGCCGACGCGCTTCGCATGGGGAATTGGCTTCAAGAATAGCGCTTCAAGCCATCCCAAACGCACTCAATAAAGTCCAGGCTGGGTCGCTGCCCACCGCACCAGGCTGCTGCCCATTTCATACGGCCCATCCGCGGCCCAATACGCGGAAAAAGCATCTCGCACCACCAGCTCCGCCCGTTTGCCTCGCGGTGAAAACCCCCACTCCGCTTCTTGAGACATATCGTCCGGGTCCGCATACACGCGCCAAACGAAAAAACCAGCGAACGATGGCTCATCGACAAGCGGTGCCAGAAGCGCCTTATACGCGAGCGCCTGGGCCTTCTCGTCGACGACAACTCCCTGCATATCATCCGGCCATTCCCATGGACGAAGCGCCGGATCAGGACGAGTCGTGTATCCGATTTCGGTAAATAGCACCGGACGATTCCACGATGACGACAACTCTTTGACGCTTTTTGCCACAGAATTTCCTCCTTTTACCAAACGCTGGAAGGAGGAATTTTCACTATCCGTAAGTGGATAGAATGCATTGATGCCTATCACGTCGAGTTCACCCAAAATGACCGTGTCTTGTACGTCGTCCCAATTGGCCGAGTACGTAAGAGGACCGTGATAGACATTTCGAACACGACGAATCATATCCACGAATCGTGGGGCGCGTGAGGTCGTCACCCAGCTTCGAAGCTCAACCCCCACACTTAGCAATTCGACCTGCGCTTGCTCGGCCACGCTCGCCCAGGTAAGCAAAAAGCGTTCGTATCCATCCATCCACAGCGCCCAGCCTTCGTCCGAACCAGGATCGATCTCGGCTCGCCACTGACCACTTTCCACCCATAAGTGAGGAACCAGAAACACCCGAAGCCCCTGCTCATGCGCCATGTGAATCGCTTTGATCACGTCTTGGCGGTTTTTCTCGAACGGAGCTTCGAATGATAAATCCACGCCCGTCGGACGAAGATTCATCGTCCGACCAAAAGGGGTAAGCGCAACCCACGTGGCGCCCCATTGGACGAGTTCCCGCAACGTTCGCGCGTAAGGCGCAGACCCATAGCCCTTGTCTGGATGTAACGCGCTTTCGATGGGACCAATCGTCACGCCTCTCACCAATCCACAAGGGGCTCCAAAGCAATCCCCCGTTTGCGCGTTCGCCGCCACGCCACGGAGACCCACCACGCCCACAGTCGCCCAAAAGGAAATAGAATGCTTGAGATTCATGCAGTTAGGTATCCTCCCCGCAAGTCGCGGGAGACTTCCGGGCCGCTCCAACGTACCATCATTCACCGGGCGTCTCCGACAGGTTACACTTCCTTCGAATCTCGCTCACCCGTGCGGAGTCAAACATGACCACTCACACGCGATCCATCCCCTACCCGTTGCTCATCGTTGCCTTGCTTACCAGCGCACTGGGAACCGCATGCAGATCGGAACCCCAGCAACAAGAAGCTCAATACCCGCCCCAACAGCAATACCCACCCCAACAATACCCGGCACAACAATATCCAGCCCAACCCTACCCCGCAGCTTATTCACAACCCGGTGCCCAACCGCCCCCCGGCGGTGTCCCCTGCGGCTCCGATGCAGACCCCCAATGCCCCTTTGGACGATGCATCGCGGGCAAATGCGGTGGATGCAATACCGTCGAGCATTGCAAACCAGGCGCGGCATGCATGCAAACCCCCGTCGGCATGACCTGTGTCCCCGGGGGAATGCCCGGTGTGCCCCCCGCCCAATAGCCTCCCGCTGGCGACCGCCAATTTGGGGTGGCGCTTCGCCACTTGAAGAATTTCCCGGGATTTTCTTAGCCTTTTGCGCCTTTCGGCCCCCTTTGGGGTGGCGCACCGCCACTTCCTACGCCTCGTTTCCTTCGGCATTTTCCCCACTTTATCCCTGGCATCCCTCTTGCTCTTCCCAGCGCAGGAGGTGAAAACACCATGACCCGCATCGTTGAACATATCGCCAATCTCGCCCAACTCCTCGATGAATCACTTCAAGAAAAACTGTGGGAATACGCAGAGTTACTCTATGTCGAGCAAATCGCTTTCGAGTCCACCGAACCAGATCACTGGACCGTAGAATCCTTCCACAACACCCGCGCCTACCCCCTGCGGGAATGACTCCCATCCACCCCATCAACACACCGATCTCACCTACTATCCGGGCAATCGAATCGCCAAGATCGGGCTATCGATCGAAGCGGTCGATAGCGCGAAGACCGATTCATCATCCATCGAGAGCCACGGATGGCCCCCGCATGCGGAACCATGTTCCATGATGCGGCACGGCAGGCTCCTTAGCAGGTCCTCATCCGCCGTCTAAGCTCAGAATAGAACGCATCCAGTCAACGTCCTGGAAAACCCAAATCCCCCCTCGCGGCCCTGCGATCCCTTGGCCCCATCTCGCTAGACCTCAGTCCACCACCGTCGTACCCACGTCGTCGCCCATGCATACACGACGAAAATTTCCTTCCGTCGTCATGGAAAACACACGGATCGGCATCGCGTTTTCGCGGCATAGAGACACCGCCGTGGCATCCATCACACCAATGCGCTCCGCAAGGAATCGATCGTACGTCAGCGTGGCATAACGTTTGGCATCCTTGTGCTGAACTGGATCCTTGTCGTAGATGCCGTCGACCTTGGTGGCCTTGAGCACGCAATCGGCTTGCATTTCCACCGCACGCAACGCCGCCGCCGTATCCGTCGAAAAAAATGGACTGCCTGTCCCTGCCGCGAAAATGACCACATTGCCCCTCTCCAAATGCGCCATGGCTTTGCGACGAATATACGGCTCGGCTACCTCCAGAATCTCAAGAGCCGACAACACACGCGTGGGCACCCCCACCGATTCGAGCGCATCCTGCAACGCCAACGAATTGATCACCGTCGCAAGCATGCCCATGTGGTCGGCTTGCGCCCGATCCATGCCTTTGGCCGCACCTTTCAACCCACGAAAAATATTGCCCCCTCCCACGACGATTCCAAGCTGTACCCCCAATTCAAAAATCTCTTTGAGTTCCAAAGACACCGTGCGCATCACAATCGAATCGAGCCCCGCCCCATCCGGCCCGCCAAGCGCCTCCCCACTCAGCTTCAACAACACACGATGGATCTTCAAATCAGGATGAACGGGCTGAGGCTTTCCCTGGATGGTCATGCGAATCGACATGGTCCGGCGGTATCAGCACCGAGCGCATGACACAAGCCCGACTCTGCCAACCCCTGCACAACCAGAACCCTTGTTGGAAATGCCATGGGTCCGCCCTACAAATAATCATGTAAATTCAACATTTTACAAAGATCGCCCCCTCGTTCATTCGAACCATACCCCCTGCTTGACCCACGCCACCCCACCCCGGTTGTCCCGTACCACCGCAAACAAGTATTGCTTGCCCACTTCCGAAGGCGGCTCGTAAGCCGTCCCGTTGTCCTCGTTGAATCCCTTGGATGCATCGTTCACCAGACGCGGACTGCGTTCGATCTTCCCCGCGGTGGCCAGATACTCCACCCACATCTGCTCGGACAACACGCGTCCATCGCTATCCACCAACCCCGTATTCGTTTCCGCGCTTTCCGGGTCGACAACCGCTCTGAGCTGCAAATCATGACACGCGCCCTTCGTACATCGTGGGAATGAAGGCTCCTGCGAAGGATCGATGAGATGGCCATTGATCATGAGACCAACCACGATGGGGTTGTCATTCGTTCGATCGGCGAACGAATACAAACCGAAATAGCCGGGCACGAAGTCGTCTGCCCCAAGCCGACGACCCGTTTCATCGAAACAACCAAAAGGCAACCCGTCGTCCCCAGGCTCCGAAGGCGCGAGCTGACCCGCACAAGCCGCGAAAAATACGTAGGAAAGCCCATAGGGCTCAGCCCCTGGGACCGCTGGACGGTTGGCAATGATATCCGCGGGGATATCGAGAGAAAAGGTATCCCCAAATCCAAATAGTTTGTCGATGAGCGAAGGGTCTTTTTCGATTTGCGAGAGCTTCTCCGCCATCTGCGGATAGCAAAGGTAATAAAGATCCCCCGCGGGATTGAAACAACCACCAATCCACACGATCTGAACCGGTCGAGGCGCGTCCACCGGCGACTTGCCATCGTGCCAAAGCATTCGCAACTCCACCGTTTCGCCTGGCTTGGGATAAGGCTTGTCCGCTTGCACGCCAAGCACTCGAAGCGTGTTGAGCTTGCTCGGAGGATCGAACCCTTCCTCACATCCCGTCACGGCAATCCCGCCTCCCAAAAGCGACCCCCATACCGATGCGGTCAGAGCATATCGCATCCACCGTGGGAAACGCGCTTGCTTCGCGATCGCTTGCTTTGCCGAACCCATCATCAGAAGTCTCCTCGCAAGCCGATGCTCGGGATGATCGGCAGCCCCGTGACCGCCGTGCGTTGTGTGTAATTGAAGTTGTATTGGTACCCTTCCACGCTTTGCGAGTAGTAAACGTTTTGCACGTCGAGGTACGCCGACAGTTTCCACGCCTCGAACTTCCACATCTTATCGACTCGCAGGTCGAGTTGATGAAACGGTTCGACACGACGCGAGTTGATCGTTCCTTCCAGCGGCGCATAAGAGCCCGAGTTGGCGTTGTATAGAGAGCCGACGATCGGTGTTTCCGGATTGCCGGAAACCAAGCGAAATCGTGCGCCAAATTCCCATCCCCGTCCAAGCTTATACGACCCCAAAGCCGTGAGGATATGGGTTTGGTCGAAGTTCGCCAAACGCGCTTCACGGTCCGGTTGATCCCGAATCACAGCACGAGAAAGGGTATAAGCAATCCATCCAAAAAATCGCTCGTCAGGCTTGTAACGCAGAAGCATCTCGCTGCCGATGACGTAGCCTCTTCCCAGGTTGTTGTATTCGAACAGACCCGTTTCCGAAGGAGCAGCCCCCACGAGAAGATCCTGTCGCTTGAAGAATCCCTCCACGGATACATCGACTTTTCGGCTGATATCTTGTTCGACACCCAGCGAATAATGGATGGAGCGATTGGATCGAAGCCCCGGCGTACCAAAGGGCGGCGACGATTCATTGAGTTCCGGTGGGCGATGAAAAAGCCCGATCCCGCCTTTGAGCGTGGTCGACGGGTACTCTTGAATCAATGCATAACGAGCATTCAAACGCGGACTCAGATCCCACGCTTCGATGTCTCGCGCGTAATCAGCGCGCATACCCGGAACGAGCTTCAAACGCTCTTGGGGCGTGAGTTCGATTTCGACATAACCGGCCGGTCGAAAGATCGTGAAATCCTGCGCGGTAGCCATCGGCGGCTTCGAAGCAAACGGCCCCGGATCCGGCTCTCCCGCACGCGGCGGTTGCGGAACCAACGCTTTGACCTGCGCTTCGCTCCACAGCAAATCCACACCCGCATGCACCGTCGCCCGCGCCCCCGTTCGATACGTGACCTCCGTCCGATTCGTAAACGGATAGTTCGTCAGCTCGAAGTACAACGTGCCCACACCAAACTCGAGAATCTGAGAGCCCCACGCCGTCACGCTCGTAAGACGAATGGCATCCGACAAGTCGTTCTCATACCGCCCAAACAGATTCCAGAAGCTCGTCTGCATGCGTATGTTGCCCGACAAAATCGGATCCACCTCCGACGCTTCTCGCGTGAGAATCTCGAGCCGATCGTCCGAACCCAAAAACCCGAACCGCAACGACGATCGAGCCGTCGGCTTCGTTTCCGCAATCACCTGGTAATCATAATAGACCGGTGCTGCCGTCACCGATGCCCCCGCCTCCCGAAGCACCGGCCCCAGCCAGGCATCAAACCAACTGCGACGTCCCGCTATCGCAAAACTCCAGCCATCGACGAACGGTACGGGACCCTCCAAGAGCGCCCGCGTGTCAATCAGATCCACCTGCACCATGCCGTGGTACCCATCGCTTTTCGGCGATCGAATCCCCACATCCACGATGCCTCCCAGCACACGCCCGTATTGCACACTGAAGTTGCCTGGATAAAAGTCGATCCGTTCGAGCAACTCCGTGGGCACCACCGAAGACAACCCCCCAAAATGATAGATGAGGGGCACGAGGGTGCCGTCGATGAACACATCCGTATCGCCAGGCGATGACCCGCGCACGATCAACATGCCTGCAATCCCAGGCGGACGCGCCACGCCGGGAAAGTTCTGAATCGATCGCAGGGCATCACCGGAAGTACCCGGAATCTTTTCGATTTCTCGTTTTTCGACCGTGCGTTTGGTCACCTCTCGCGCGGGACGTTTGCCCTGGATCAATACCTCGAGCACGCCTTGCGTCACCACCCGATACACGACTTCCGTCAGGGCATCCGCATCCACTTGCTCCTGCACCTCGAGAGCCTCGAACCCCGGTGCCTGCACCCGCACGGAATACACACCCGCGGCCAAATCCTCAAAAGCCCATCGACCATCTTCCCCCGTCGTTATCTCATGCTCCGCGCCATCACTGCCCCGAATGGTCACCAAAGCTCCCGCCAACGGCACATCTCCCTCACTCGTTCGTACTTGCCCCGACAAGTTGCGCAAAGGAGTCGGCTCCTGAGCCGCCACGTCCGATGGCGCAGCTACCGGCTGCAGCGTGAAGTTGTAACGGTACAAGATGCGCGCGGCTACGGGCTTGCCATCGCGTTGCGCCGGTGAAAACCGAAACCGCAACGCCGCTTCCGTGGCCGCTTCATCAAAACCATGACCCGCTGGATTGACGACCACCGCGCGGCTCACTTGTCCCGTGTCGGAAATGTCGAGCTGCAACACAACGTTTCCTTCGATGCCCTTTTTCTGGGCTTCCGGCGGATACGGCGCGGAAACGAATTGCTCCAGTCGCGGGGCAACGACGTTCGATGGCTCCGACGATGGTGGGTTGGACTCATCGCTTCGAGGCGCTGGCGACGTTTGTGCCATCGCATTCGTTGGGTGGTTCAAGCCGAGCGCAATCAGGAAAATACCTGTCGATCGTGCCATCCGGCGGCGCGAAAAATGGGTTGGTTTGCTGCGCGCGGTGGATTGCATCGAACTCCTGGATCCGAGATCGGAAAACGCCACGTCGTGCTCGAGGATAGACCCGAGCGGTATAATGGGTTCACGCCAAACGCGCTAGCCTGCGATGCGAACGCGGCTTTTGGACCGCAATCCCAGCGCCAAAAGCAAGGCAACTGCGGCCCAGCCACCGAAACTGCCGCCCGATCGGGAAAAACGATGCGCTCGACAGGCACAGCCCGAAGCTTCGTCTTGCGCGCTGCCCCGAGCCTGCAAACCACCCTCGGAAGCATCTTCCCCGGGTTGCGAGGAAACGTCCGTGGCCGCATCGAAAGACACCCCACTTTCCACTCCCGATGCGTCATCCACTGCCGATGCGTCATCCGCTCCAGACTCCGTCCCCGCATCCACCACCGCACAGCCTGGCCCAAGATCCGAACCTTCGGGAAACGTGGTCGTTTCACCCTGAACCACAAAAGGCACACGCTTTGCCCCAAGCCATACTTCATCGGCCACCACCGCAACCGTATACGGAGGCCCCTCGAGAGTCTCCACTTCCGCAAGCTCCACCACCGTGCATCCCGAGTGCCGACGAATTGCCATGTCGAAAGAAGCGCTCTTGGAAGCCCGCAGCAATTCCTTTCCGCCCATCGATAAGAACGTTCCCCCTTGTAGATACATCCGGCGCAATCCCCCTTTTGGCTCGAATCCCACGCAAAAGATCGAACCATCCGTCGATATCTCCGATAGCTGCGCAATCGCCTGCGTCGCGGGTTGAACCGTCACCGTTCCCGTCAGCCCCGAGCCCATGAACGAAGCGGCTGCATCTATTCCCCAAGGCCCAGAAACCGCAAGACCCGCGGGGGGATCCCCCAACACGACCGCGGTCGATGGTTCCGTCTGAGGCGGTGGCGTATCGACCCAATACGAGGCGTCATCGAACCAAACCGTTCCCGAACCCGTGAATTGCAAGGCAATTCGCACACCATCCACGCCCGTCACCGGCGCTTGCGTTTGCAACACGACTTCAGTCCAATCCACGGGATCCTTGGCATCGAGCGATATCGATTTCCCCGCGGGATCGGTGATGTACACACCACCCAACGTGAAAAATGGCTGAATCGAAATCGATCCCGTCGCCGCCTTGGACTTCACGAACACGCTGGCTCTCAACGTGGAGCCAGGCACAAGACTCATCACCTCGGAATAATAGTAGCCCGTCTTCGAAACGGCATGCTCGATGCGAGCGCTTCGCTTGCCCGAATGCGCAACAGCCTCATCCACACTATGCGTGCCATCCGCAAAACGCGGCTGCCAACTGCTCAACCCATCTTCGAATCCAGGATTGTCGAACGTAACGTGCGCCTGCACGCCGGGCACCAACGCCGCGGCAAAGCGAACCGCTTTATACGATTGACTTCGCCACTCGCCATAAGGCCCATAGTCCGAAGCACCCGGATGAACCGTTACCCGAGGGTATCCGGAAACAAGCGGCACACTCGAGGCAAAAAACGTTTGCATCATCGCAGTCTGAAGCGAACTTACAAGCTCCCCAGGTCCCTGTCCCGGCGTCAGCTTTCCTGCAGAACCCGAATGCAACAAGAAGGAGTATTCATGGGCCTTCGAAGATGCTAAGTCGTCGAAAATAAACACTAAATCCGGTTTGCTATAGAAGATCCTCCGGCCAAATCTGTCCAACAATCCCGCTTCGTACGTCGCCGCCGCCTGCCCCACGACCTTCGCATAGGCAACACCATCGAAAAGGAAGTCGAGTTTGCCACCCGTAAGCGAGACCTGACCCTTGCTCACCGATGCGCCATCGGACGATACGGTTTTGTCGACCAGGATGGTGTTATGACCAATCGAACCGGTCGTATAAAGATGTTTGGAAGGGTTGAAGTAGTCTTCGTAGCCGGGATCGGAAGCGATCCAATGTCCGTGGGCGCTGAGGATGAAGCTATTGTGATCGAAGTGGTTGTGTCCGACTTTCTCTTTGGGAGGCCCGCTTTTGACAGCAACCACCGGAGCGCCTTGAAACCCATCGCGAAGGACCGCGTAGCCAACATCCTGATACAGCGACGTTCCCGAGCCGGCCAACGGGGTTGGCGTGAGCGTGGGACGCGACCACACCATGTTGAGAAAACTGCGCGGTCTGCTGTTGCCGGTTTGCACGAGATACCATTGGGCGGAAGCATTGCCGTGGGCCGCGAGCGCGAACATGGTCGTTGCCCAATACGCCGCGGTCGATGAGTCCCCGAAGTTCGCCAAACTGCGGTTGTCACTGCCAAGAAATGCCCCGGCGAAACGCGGAAGATCGGCAAGCCAACCGTGGTCGAAAAGCCCGGACCCCAATGACTTTTGATCGAGAACATGCGCGGCGATCACCAGGTTGTCCACCGCGTACGCGCCGTACAAATGCCCTTCGAACGCGCCACCATCCTTGCCCTGAGAATCGAAAAAAGCGAGAACCGACTGGCGCGCAAGCGTCGTCCACGGAGTCGATTGCGCCGGGACATCTTCCGCCACGGCGCAAGCGCCCACCGCAAGTCCCGTCACCCGCAGCGCATACCCATTGAACCACGCTGCCAATCCACCCGAGGCAGAGTTCGCCGCATTCACGTCTTTCGCCAACGGCGTCACCCCCTTCTGGATGAGCGCCTCACGAAGCGTCTTGCGCTCCGCATCCGTCATCACCCCATAACCAAGATCGTAGGTCATCCCCACCCCGAGCAATAAATGCGCCGTATCGAGACAAGAATTGCCCGTTCCACATAAGTAACCAGGATCCGTCCACTTCGACCAAGCCGACACCGCCTTGGCAATGTCCAGCGCTCCCGTTCCTTGCGCGTTCGAAAGATACTTGCTGTCCCCTGTCACCGCGTACACGAACGACAACACCTCCATGCGCGATTGCAAGTCCCGCGACACTTTGGTCCATGGCGGATAGCCGGGATTGTTGGGATGCGGCGGAGGCATCGTCGAAGAAATCGAATAGGTCCACGTTACCGAACCCTGACCATTGGGATTCGGAATCTCCACCGTGTACGTGTAGGGGCTCGCCAAAACCTGGTCCGCTGCTTTCACGATCTCCTGAAAAACAGCAGCGTAGTTCCATCCCAATCCCGTGTCCGCGTCTTCCGAAGCAAGTTGCTTCAGTTGCGTTAGACCCGCGGCATCGAAATACAAAGAGGGATGGCCGAAGGCGGAAGATGACAGGCTTGTGATACAAGCCGCAAGGCAGAGGTGAAGGCCCCGATGCATGAACCAAGGGTATCACGCCTCGAGAAGAAACATAGCTATGGTTGCGTTGCGCGATCGCCGAGCCAGTCCGCGCGTCGGCCCATGGTTCATGACTGCGCGACTGGTGGCTCGGCCGGTGGCGCTTCGCAACAATTGGCAAACGTCATCCAACCACCAATGCCCACGGTCCACAATTCACCCAAATCGGGGAAGAACTCTCGCAAGGACTCGCGCATGGGTTCAACGATCTGGGCGACATGATCTTCTTGCATGCCGCCGGGATTGGTGTTCACGAAGGGTAGATTCGGGGAAAAAATTGCTCGTCCCGGCTTCAGATACAGGCCGTACTTTCCCGGGTCTTCCGCCATCGGAGAGCCAAGGACCAGCGAATACGTATGAAAGGTCAAAAAGTCGATCCGATCCCGGTTGTCGACCACGAAATCGTACGTCTGCTGAATCTGCGCTTGGGTCTCCGAAGGAAATCCCACGATGAACATCACCGCCGTGCGAATGCCATGCTTTCGACAAGAACCAAGGACCCGGCGTGCCGTCTGCGGCTGAACCGGCTTGTTCATCGCCCGAAGCGTCTGGGGACACGCGCTTTCCATCCCGAATCGAAGGCATCGACACCCCGAACGAGCCAGGTCCGCCAGCACCTCATCGTTGAACCCACGATCCAACAACACCTCCGCGCCCCATTCGATCGACAACCCCTCTTGCACGATCGCAAGCGCCAGCTCCCGCAAATGCTTGGGTCGGAACGAGTCCACGGGGAAATCGAACCATCGTGAACCCGTCTCCGCCATCGCTGCCTTGATGTCGGCAATCGCATTGGCCACGGATCGTCGACGATAGCTGGAAGAAGTCTGGCTCGAGATATTGCAAAACACGCAGCGCCCCCAATAGCATCCCCGGGACAAGGGAAGAGCAATTGGGTATTGCGGCACGAGGTAGTCGTCCAAACGCAGACCGTCGGCTATCCACATAGGGATAGGAAGCGAATCCAAGTCGACTTGGGGACAGGCACCAAAGCTGGTGCGGCGATACCGATTCGAATCCCGTAACCAAACGTTGGGATGGGAAGGCTCCGGGTCACCCATAAGCACATGACGCAGCCAAAGGTCCAACGCATGCTCCCCATCGTGCAGCACCACCGCATCGGCCAGAAGCGTGCTGCAAGGAATTCGGCTCATTTCGTTTTCCGTGGCCGTCAAATAGGCGCCACCAAGAATCACCGGTGTTCCGGGCAACACCCGCTTCAGCACCGTGACCAAAGACAGAGCCGGAATGAGTTGAGACAAATACGTGATCGAGATGCCGACCGCGCGAGGACGATCACGCAGCAATCGTGCTGCCGCATGCTCTTCGAAAAACGAAAGGAATGGGTTGCGCTCCGGGTCGGCATACGCCTGCTCGAGATCGGAGAAGCTACGCAACGCTCCAGGCACGTCGAACTTGCTGTCCTGCAGTTCCCATCCTCCCCCCGATGCTGCCGTCAACAACACACTGGCATCACGAATCGTATGCAACGCCCAACGCATCGTATTCGTATCCGCTCCCACCCCAGGACGTCGTAACGTTTCCTTGGCACGTTCGATTTCGCTCACCACACGCTGACCCAAGTCCAGCAGCACCTCTTCCGCATCCTTGGCTACGAGAAGCTGGTAACTTCGTCGAAGCGTCTGCTCACAATAGAAGTGATGAAAAGCCTCGATACCAAGATCCCATTGACAGGCGTGCCAACCTTTGGACCGCAAGAACGACGTCAATACCGATAACGCTGGAGCCGCCTGCCCGAAGTTGGACACCGGGGGACTGATGAGCAAAAAATCCATGTCGTTTCCGCTGCTCTACTCCTAGAGCGCGCAACGTCAATCCCCAGCGAGCCATTGCGCACAACAGGAGCGGTTTTCAAATCACCCGGGCCATGAATCGCTGACCCATCATGGCCCATCTTGCCACAGCGTTCGGCTCCCGATCGTCAAGAACGGCATCGCATGACGAATGATATTAATTATACGGATATGGATAATCGATCGAGGAGGCCATTCAACCCAAGATACGAATGAGAACGTAGCCCCCTACGGCCACGGCACTGAGAATGACAAGGACAACCAGGGTGATAACCACGAGAATAGTGGTTTTTGCGCGGTCCGGAGGTGCCGTGGGCACGTCCGACTTCGGCACGTTCGCCTCCGTTTCGACATCGACACGCATCCCCTGCCGCGCAAAAAACTCCTGCGCTTGGGAGAAAAATGTTTGATAACCCACACCATCGAGATCGAACGGACGACTGCCAAAACGCGCTTGATGCGCATGGCGCAGATACCCAAACGTCCGAAGCGTTGCCGCGCCTTTCGCCACGTCCACCGCGCCCACCGTAAGGGTGGAAAACGCGGGCACATCAGGACGCAAAACGATGTGCTGACGGATGAGCTTTCCACCCGCCGTGCTCATTCCATCCGGCGCCACCAAATGCGGACGACGAATGCACCCCCCTCCGATCTGCGTCCGCCCAAACGTAGCGGTGAAATAGGTTGCGTAATCAAATGCCGCTTGGGCGAACTGAGTTCTTTTGATGTTCGACATGCGGATGACGCAATTGTAACGGAAGGTGTGGCCCGACGGCCAAGGATCAGGGCAAGCGGTCGTTGCGCACCAGCAAGGCCATGCGAACCCCATTGTCGAAAAGCCACGTGGGAAACGTGCGGTCCACACGATAGGTCGTGTCTCGATGCTCACTCAAAAATCGCGTCTGAAGCTTGGCCGCCGGAGAATCCGTAGACCAAATGCTGTAGACCATCTGCCACCCTTGATCGGCATCGGGATGAAGCAATAACACCGTGGGCGGATCCGCTCGAAGCGCCGCCAAGTCCTCTTCGAGAACATGCTCGGGAAATTGATCGACGAAAACAATCGCACCCCGAAGCCGCGGACGAGCACGCCCGACGAGAGCCTGAAACATCGGATCCTCCGGTAACGTCAGGACAGTACCGGTCGGCCCCGCCAACTCCCTGGCCCGTTGCGCCGCCTCGAGCAATATCGTCCCGTTGTGGTTGACTCTCAACCCCCTCCAAAATCCTGGATCCTGCACGGGCGTGCGAGCCATCAGATATCGCTGATATTTTCCCCCAAACAACGCCAGCATCATCAATCCCATCACGACGTGCTTGAGCACCGTGGCTCGCGCCTGGTCCAACAAAATGAACACCGATACGACGGCCAACGGAATGATGGGGTTGTTGTCGTACAACGGACGATGCTTGGGGTCGGATAAATTATGCATCAACGAAAGGAACCCCGCGCTCAATCCCAGGACGGCAAATACCGCTCGAGGATCCGTTCTCGATTCCGCCTGTCGTCCGTTGGCTACCATCAATAGCAGCAACACGAACAATCCGATCATCGGCCCCGCGGCACCAAACGCCGCACCCACCTGCAAAGCAAACGGAACTTGCGATGCGTTTCCCACCAACAACAGCGATGCCAAGGCAAATACGAGCAAAACGTACGCCGACATGCCCACCGCAAATACCCAGGCCCTTCGTCCGTTTTCTTCCGGGGGATCTGAGATATTGACAATGGAAAACGAGGGGTTACGCACGACAGCCCGCGCGATCACGCTCGCCAAGACCGCCCCCAACAAAAACGATACGTGAATCGGCGTCTGCACGATCGTGTACGACAGCAAGTTCAAAATCGCCTGCCCTTTGCCCCCTTTGAGACGTGGCCCATCGACGAAAACCACCGATACGAACTCGCCAATCGCCCCCCCAGCACCACGACAACCGCAAGCGTGATCAATACCCCCACCAACATCCCACCACCCACGAGCATGGCTTCACGCACAACCTGTCGATGGCTCGATCGCCCTTCCGTTTTATGACCGATCCACGCCATCGTCAGCACTGCCAAGCCCAACGCGCCTATCGCTCCCATGCCCGTGCTCGACTTGAATACAAGCGTCAATCCCGCCGTTAACCCCGATGCCACGAGCAAGATCTCGCGACGCCGTCCGCTAGACCGCAACAACCCCCGACTCATCCACAGCAGACTGCTCCAAGCCAGCACCAAAGCCGTGTGATCGTAGGCAATCTCTTTGGGCGCCGAGATCAACACCGGCACCATGGCCATCGTCGCAAGACAGGCATTGCGCTCCGTCGTAAAAGGACGCACCAACGCATAGCCAATCGGAATCATCAACATCTGACAAAGCGCGCACAACCACAGTTCGTCGAGCAGAAAAAATCGCCCCGTCAGCGCTTGAAAACCAGCCATGAGCGCAAAGCTTCCCGGGGAGATGGGCAGCGTGAAATCCCTATAAATTTGCTGCCCTTGCACCATGCGCCACGCAATGGGAGCTACCCAACCGGTGAACTCCACATCACTCCACAGCGGATTGGCAAGACGGGGAACGTAAAGGAACGCGTAGCCCACGAAACACAAAACGAAGATGATGAGAACCGTTCGCGAGGCACGCACGAACTGCAACCTAGAGAACATGAGCCGACCACGCCAAGAAAAAGTCAGCGCCCCACGAATCGTGCAGCACGTTTTTGCTCGAATGCCAACAACCCCTCCATCCGATCCTCACTGCCTAGCACCCGCTCATACGCCATCGCTTCCACCTCGAGTCCCCGCGATAAAGGCAAATGCGACGCTGCCATCGCTTCCAAAGCCGCCGCTTGCGCCAAAGGCGCTCCCTCCAACACCGGCCTCAACCAATCCAAAATCCCTTCCAATAAATCCCCCGACTCGATCCGATTCACCAATCCCCATGCTAGCGCTTGCTCGCTCGTGAGGCGACGCCCCAGCAAAATCATCTCCTTGGCACGAGCTTCACCAACGAGTCGCGGCAATCGCTGCGTCCCTCCAGCTCCCGGAATGATGCCAAGGGCACACTCCGGCTGCCCCAATACCGCATGCGGACTTGCTACCCGAAGATCACAAGCCATCGCGATCTCCAACCCCCCCCCAAGCGCCATCCCGTTGATCCCCGCCACCACCACCTTCGGACTCGTATCGAGCACCCCGAGTTCCGACCGATACAATCGAAGCTGCTCACGAACGTCGTCTTGCGAATACCCACGCCGCTCACGCAAATCCGCCCCAGCGCAAAAATATCGATCCCCCGCCCCCACGATCACCAGCGCACGAATATCCTCCCGAGCCACCATCTCCCGCGAAAATGCCCCGAGCCCCTCGAGCATCGCGCGGGTCAATGCATTCGCCTTGTCCGGGCGATCCATTACAAAAATCGCCGCTCCCCGATGCTCCTGCACTCGAAAACCATCCCCACGTCGACAAGCCATGCCCCCTGCTACCAACACTGCCTTGGTATCGCCAGTCGATCCGTCCCCATGAGCCATTTATTCCACGTTTTTCGTTCGTAATAAAAAAAACTAGCGACCGACTGATCAATCGTGCTAAAGAAATGGACTTGCATAAGCGTGAATCTCATGCTTCGCCTCACCAGGGGTTCTTGAATTGCCAAGACCGTCTACCCGGGGGCACCCTGTGGAAAACAAGGGGGACATCATGAGCCAGGGCCAAACACCACCAACACCGCGAGAGTCGGCTTTGGTCTTTGCCGAAGGCGCCCGCTCAGGTTGGATCGCCAGCGACCTCATCGCCTGGATGAATGAGCATCTGATTGCACCAAAACGCCTCGATACCCGAGACGGACGCGTGCATCAGGTCGTCGAACACGGCTGCCCCACCATCGTTTTCAACGGGGCAACGCCGATCACCCCGGCGATTCGTACACAAACCGCTTCCCAAGTGCCCTCCTTGGTCGCTTCCGCCCGTGAGCGCGTCATCCACGCTTTGCGAGCTACCGTCCGAACCGGGGAAACAAGCTTCGTCAACACCGCCCTATACGCCGGTCGGGTAGCCCGAGAACGCGGCCCCCTCAGCAAACCCCACTGGCATGTCTATGTCACCGAAGACGACGCCCTCAGCGATCAAGTCCTGGCCTTATTTGCTGCCGACGCCCTCACCCATCCCGTCGATTATGAACGGAATATCGCCGTATGCGACGTCTGCGGAGCCATTGTCTTTTCCCAATCCCCCTCACGACACGGCTGCGAAGCCCACCCCTTCGGCGCAGTCGAGCCCCGCTCCGGCCATTGGACACACTCGCGCACCAACGCTCGATCTTGACGCGCCATCCCTTGAATACGACGCTGCCTCCGTGACATCCGGTCGCCTGACCCATCCAGAAGAACCCACCTCGACACTCCAAGGCTCGATCGAACGCATCACGTTTGAAAATGAAACGACCGGATTCCGTGTCTTGCAGGTCGCCCCCGAACCCGAAGGCCCCTCCGTCACTGTCGTCGGTCCCATGCAACCCATGTCCCTCGGAAGCCGTGTGCGCATCACCGGACGATGGGAGAACGATGCCCGCCACGGCTTGCAACTGCGCGCCCACACCGTCCTGCTTCTCGAGCCCGACACTCGGGAAGGGTTGATGCGTTACCTGGGCTCAGGGCTCATTCCCGGTATCGGACCAGCCTACGCACAACGAATCGTCGACCGCTTCGGAGAAGATACCCTGCGGGTGCTCGACCAGGAGCCTCATCGACTCGAGGAAGTCCAAGGACTCGGACCACGACGCGCCCTTGCGGTATCCCAAGCTTGGACGGAACGACGAGCGTTGCACGACGCCATGGTCTTTTTGCAAAGCCACGGCGTCACCTCCTCCCTTGCCATCAGGATCTTTCGCAAGTTCGGTGCGGATACCATCCGTGTGGTATCCGAAAACCCATTTCAATTGGCCACCGAAGTGTGGGGGATCGGCTTTCAAAAAGCCGACCAAATCGCCACGATGCTGGGCATCGCCAAACAGGCCCCCCAACGACTCGAAGCAGCCGTGCTATTCGCGCTGCATCAGGCGGAAGAGCGCGGCCACGTCTTTTTACCCCGCCACGAACTCACACGCGCGGCCGCCCAAATCGCTAACGTTCCCGAAGAACATATCCCCATCGCCCTCGAACGAACTCTGCTCACCAACGCCCGTCAAGACACCATCGAACCCACCGGCCCCGTCGTCTACCGTAACCAACGGTTCATCGAAGAGGCCGCCCTTGCTCACGGTTTGGCCCGAATACACGGCGCATCGGTCGCCCCCTTGACCAAAGCCAACGACGCCATCGCCGCGTTCGAACACCACACCGGCATCGAACTGGCCGACGAACAGCGTCAAGCCATACAACAAGCCGCTCAATCCCCGTTGCTCATCATCACAGGAGGCCCTGGCGTCGGGAAAACGACCCTCCTTCGCGCCATTCTCGAACTATTCGAAACCTGTGGCCTGTCCGTTCGTCTTGCCGCACCCACCGGACGAGCGTCTCGTCGCATGAGCGAAACCACTGGAAAAGATGCTTATACGGTGCACCGCCTTCTCGAATTCGACCCTCGTGGCGGACGATTCACTCGCCATGAAAAAAAACCCATCGAAGCGGGAGCCATCATCGTGGACGAGTCTTCCATGCTGGACTTGACCATGAGTTTCGCATTGATTCGGGCCATCGCGACAGGCACTCGCCTCGTGTTGGTGGGTGATGTCGATCAATTGCCATCCATCGGAGCGGGGGCCGTACTTCGCGACATCATCGATTCACGAGCCATCCCTTGCGTTCGATTGCACAAAGTGTTTCGTCAGGCCTCCCAAAGCCGAATCGTTGCCAACGCACACCGAATTCGCGAGGGATTGGAACCCCAAACGCCGGAAAAGGGGGACCTTGCTTCTGACTTTTTCATCGCTCCTGCCAAAGATGCGCACGACGCCGCCAACAAGGTGCTTTTGTTGGTCCAAGAGCGGATTCCGCGCCAATTTCATCTCGATCCCGTCCGCGACGTGCAAGTGCTCACACCCATGCGTCGTGGTCCCGCGGGTATCGAAGCCCTCAATGAACGCTTGCAACACGCGCTCAATCCCCCCCACATCCCCCAGCGCCCGTTTCCCATGAACTTGCGAATGGGCGACAAAGTCATGCAGTTGCGAAACGATTACACACGCGACGTGTTCAACGGGGACCTTGGTTTCGTGACTCATACCGACCCAAACGCCGAACAAGCCGTGGTGGAAATCGATGGCCGACCCATCGTTTACGATCGGCCCCACCTCGATGAGCTAAGACTATCGTACGCATGCAGCATCCATAAAAGCCAAGGCAGTGAGTATCCCGCCGTGGTCATTCCATGGGTAACCGCTCATTTCATCATGTTGTCACGCAACCTATTGTACACCGCCGTTACCCGTGGCCAGCGACTCGTCGTGCTGGTCGCCGAACCGCGTGCCATCCAATTGGCCCTATCCCAAACGCGCCGGGAACAACGCTACAGCAATCTGATGCAAAGACTCGCCGCGGCCGTCCAACAACAACCTCTCGTCTAATCGTCCGAAAGCGGCCGATACAGCTTCAATTGATCGAAAATGACTTATGAACCGTCACAGGGCTTCCATCGAAAGGAGGAACCGTCGCCCTTCGGAACGCGGCCGCAACACATCCACCCACGGAAGTACCGGCAAAAGGCGGACCATTGACGACAGCCGTGGTGACCCTTCCGGAAGGAGCAAACGTTACGGAAACGCGTCCGCGCCCCGTGGGACCATCCGGTTTTTTGCATCCCGAAGCCGCGCCGGCAGCGGCATTCAACGCGGAAACTGCCGCGGAACGGCTAAATTTCCGGTCCGCGGACGCCGCCGGAACATCCGCGGGCTTCGCGTCGTCTTTCTTCGAATCTGCCTTGGGATCGCTCTTGACCGGATCGGCAACCGCTTTCGCCGTGCCCGTACCTACCGGTAAAGGCCCCCCTACTTTCCCCGTCGCATCCGCTTTGGCCGTTGCCTCGTCTTTTTTATCGTCTTTCTTGTCCTTGTCCGCCCCGTCCTCTTTCTTATCCTTCGCGTCTTGCGCTCCATCATCTTTTTTTTCGTTGTCGGTCGTCCGCTCGCTCTTATCATCCGTTTTGTCTTCCGGAGCCGTCACGGCCTCAGCCGTCGGCGTCGTCGTGTTCGCAGCCACGGGCTCTTCCGAGCTTCCAAAAAGGAAATACCCACCCAAACCAAGGGTGACGAGCAGCAACACCACAACCGCCGCACCCAATCCAATGATGAGCCCCTTGTTGCTCTTGGCAGGAGCATCGTAAGGATACATCGCTTCAGGCTCGGCCACGGGCTCAGGCATGGGTTCGGGCTCGATGGATGTGGGAAGCGTTGGGGCGGCAAGCGCGCCCAGCGCAGGCCCTCCGAACGACGGAGGTGACTCGAAGGATGCACCGAAATCTCCGCTATCCATCGGTGGTGGAACGACCGAAGCGAGCTTGCGAAAGTCGATCTTTTCTTCCTCGGGGAACGCCGAAGGTCGTTTCGCGGACTGAGTACCAACCGCCATGATCGTATCGATCGTAAACAGCACGGAGTTTTCCCCACGCTCCGCCGTAAACTTGGGCACGGCCGGCTTCTCCATCGGGTTGACCGGAGCGCTCGTCGATACCTCTTCCTCGACGGGATGCTGAGCCGCGCCGAACAGATCTTGATCTCGGTCACGATGCTCCACGCGCGCTTGCTGCGCCGAACCTCCCCCAAAAAGTCCTCCCCCCAACCGCGCGTCGGCCGTTGCGAGTGCCGAGGAAGGACGAGGCCGAGGAGATCTGGAAGCACTGCTTTTCAACGCGGAGAAAAGCTCCGGCGTATCACGCAACGGCTGCCAATCACTCATCCCCTCACGCCATACATAAGAGTCTGGATGGATCTGACCCTCCTGATACATCTTACGAAGAGCGTCGATCGCCGCCTCTTTCTGGGACCCATCGTCGAGAGTCACCGTCCATTCGTCCGCGCGAGGACTCGCCCCAGCATACCCCATCGCCGCCGCTTGCTCGTCGGCCCCCAATACGTGCGTCGCGTCGTCCTCGTCCTCCTCGGGAGGCTGCTCTTCCCCTTTGACCACGATCGGCGAACTACACTTCTTACAACGGATCCGAACCGTACGTCCTCGAACCTTCTCGTCCGCAACCGTGTACGTGGCACCACAAGACTGACAATTGATCTTCATCGCGAGGCACTATCCTAGCGTAACGGGATTATCATGGTTGCAGCAGCATGCTGCGGGAATCTCGTCGACGGAAAGACGTTGTGGGCAGTCTAGCGTCATGAGAAGTCAGCGATCAAGTTGAGCACCGTACTTTGGACCAACAATTCCATTCGAGCTTGGGTTTCCTGGCCGCCGCTTCATGGTTTTTCCCCGATCACCAATTGCACGATCCGCACCTGAACACCGGCACTCGAGGTATCGAGAATCGCTGCATGAATGACGCCTGGGGTAGGAGACTCTCCCACCGACCCTGCACAGACGATCCGTGTCGATTCCACCTGCCGTTCGAATGGAACATGCCCGCCCCCGCATACCACCACGCTCGCCCCCTCGTCGTCCAACAAGGGCAATATCTCTTCGTCTGTCATGTCATGCGTGATGGCGGTGGATGGATCCGACGGCGACCCATGCACCAACAGCAGTTCCCCACCATCCTCCAACGTCATCCGAAATATCGTCGGTAGACGTTGCAGTCGTTCCAGAATCACATCCCCCAATTCCTGTTGCGTGCGCCGAAGACGTTCGATTCGTTGCTCCTGCTGCGCATCCCACGCGGATAGATCGTCTGGATCCACGACTGCAAGCGCCCGATCCGATACGCCTTGCACACAATGAGCCCGAACCGTCATGAGCGCCTTCCAGGTCTGAAGGGGCTCGGCACCGGGAAAACATAAATCCCCTGCGGCAAGAACCAGCGTACAACCTTGCATCTTTCCAAAAGCAAGCACCTGCTGCAAAGGTGCCAGGTGGCCATGAATATCCGCAATACACAAGATGCGCATGGCACGTATCCTATAGGTTCTTCCCCCTCAAAGCCAACCGGCTCGCGGAACCAATCTCGACACCTCTCATCTTCCACCATGCCCCTACGATCGATCGACTGCCCCCACCCTTCCCTTCGTCAACCCAAAGGAAGATCCACATCGCTGCCCGGTGGCCAATCATGGTATACGTTTGTGTATATAAAACATATAACTATTTAGATTTACAACTATTTTGCAGACGTTATACTATCCAAATATGGTTATGAGCGCCCTGAACTAGCAAGGATGTTCCCACGAAATCGGCTAAGAATCCTCCGTCCGGCTCGACGACGATTTCCTTGGGTGACTTGACTCCTAACACTTCGTTCGGCTTTCCTTGACCCATCTCTCTACACAAGAAACCTGCGATGCCATGACACAACCCACCGTCCTCGTTACGAGAGGCGCCGGGGCTCGTTGAGCGCAAGCAAGACTGGCGATACAGCAGCGCGGGTGACGATGGAGACAATGCGGGCGAGACGCGCGCGGTCCCAGGAGGGGCTCACCGATGCCATCGGGAGCCGCCCCGGATTCGATCTGCGCGAGCACCTCATCGGATTTTCCAAAATACCGGTCTGCTGGAACCAGAAGGCCCCCGAGGGCATGATGGGTGCGTCGTAAGCCGTAAAACGCAACCCACGTCCGCAATCTGGCCGGCGCTTTTTCGGATGACGTGTGCAGGCGGGCGATTTTTTTGCCGGCAGGTCGTTTGGGAGGTTCCGATGCCGTAGGTTGTTGTGGCTCTGGAGATTTCGCGAGTTGTGCTCTTTTTTCCAGGCATTGCTACCCTGTCACAGCCCCTGGGGGCATCCCTTGGCGTTTTGCAGCCTCAAGTGGCCCCACCTCTTGTGCCAAACGCAGAATCTCGGCGTGCTGTTGCGCGGTACACGTTGCGGCCATCTTCCCATCCTCCAAGACGGCATCCTGAACACCCATGTGTCCGCTGTCAAATAGGATGGTCGGTGTATGACAAGGGCAGGCATATCCGCCCTGCGGCGGGAGACTTCGTGTCATTGCCACCATCACCGAGCAGCCAGCGACAACTGGGCTTCGTCCCGTTGCTATCCGTGGCGTAGCTGCTGGTCGCGGAGGGCACCAGGGCGTTCGCTGCGGGTTACGGCGGCGACGCATTAATGCGTCTATCGTACGCGCTCACACCATGAATCCGCCCTGATTCGGTCTTGACTGCCTTTATGCCGCCCCCGCGATGTAACCCGGAAGTTATCTCTTGACTTGCGATAGCCGGTCGATTTGCCTATCCGCCCCCAGAAGTAGGGGCAATCATCTCTTCCGAAACGGGCAATTGGGTAAACGAGGTTGGTGGTCACGCTAACAGTGCGCGTGAAAAGGAAAAGGGCCGCGCGAATCTTCCGCTATTGCATCAAACGATAAATCGTGCAAAATCAATATTATACACTGATAGCAATAATTGCACCTACTTTGGAATAGATGCACCAGATGACGACAGTAGTACCGGATAGGTCACAAGGATACCCAACCAGTTGGTGAGGGAGTCATCATCAGAAGAAAGGACCACAAGATGGCAAGCGACGGCGAAGTATATTATTGCGGAAAGTGCAAGCGGCAACAGGGTACTCATGAGGGCGAGCGTTGCAAGAATTGTGGAAAGATCACGGTTTCGTGGTACACAAATCGCGAAAGCCATGAGGCGGCACAACGCAAATGGGAGAGCATCAACGGAAAGCCGTAGGTGTATCGAAGCTGGCGTCACCCAACACGCCGGGTGATGCCAGTCCGACCGCTGTCGCGGCACGTCGCCGAAGATTTTGCGAAGTATTTTCGCTGCAGGACCCTGGCTTGGGGCTTTGCTCGTGCGTACTGCCGAAGCTGCGGGGCTTCGATGCTCATCGCTTTTGGCTTTGCCGGTACGTGCTCCGTCATCCCATCAGCTTGTCGCGCCTGAGCCTCACGAGCGACGGGCGCGGTAACCGCTTCGCCGACCGCGTTATGGACAATCCTGCCCTCTGCGCCATCCTGACCGGACCAAACCGAAAAGGAGCCTTGGATGACAGAGCACCCTCCCGCAGAAGTCCTGCGCCATCAACTC